>Ga0210059_1002101_pt1 | contig 30940 bp, 17 predicted proteins | sample Ectturendosymbi2_FD_188042 | JGI IMG/M metagenome (GOLD analysis project Ga0210059, IMG submission 188042) | Ecteinascidia turbinata endosymbiont from Florida, USA - Sample 2 (SPAdes) (version 2) | ecosystem: Host-associated > Tunicates > Ascidians > Unclassified | place: Key West, Florida...
TTCAAAGAAGAGCACATAGCAGAGTTGTCACAAGATGGACCTAGAGGGCAAAACAAATTTAATTTTGTATAGGGGAAAGGACACTAAATTACTAACTTACAAATTCTTGTCTTCAGTTTAGACTACTTAATTTCAAGCTAAGACAAGAAATTACTAAAGTTTGCTATACTCAATACTGGAGCTGATAAATATTTTGTAGCTCCAGCTCCACAAGAAATGTTTAAAAAGGCTCCAGCTCCGGAGAAAATGCCTGGCTCCAACGCTCCAGGCTCCAGCTCCGGCTCCCCAGCCCTGCACAGCACTACCAGAAAATTAGCTGTTCATCAAATCAAACAATCGGTTTGCCAATTCACAAAAGAAATTCATAATCAGTGCTGTTTCGGTTGTTTATGGAGTGAGGGCAGGGGTGGCTAAGATGATTGCATAAACAATTTGCCTAATATTTCAGCAGTGTTGGCTTTTGTTTGTGACCGAGTAACATCATAGCACAAGTGTTGACGTTTTGCCTGTGAGGTGCGATTACATTCACAGTATTCAAATGAATGGTGAAATAACCATTGAGTGTAACACGCAGCTGCTGTTTACAGTTCCATCTTAAAATATTTGGATGGCATATGCACTGCTGCTTGAAATAAAACCTATGTTGTTACAGTGGCAAATAATTAAACCTACTATATATATATACCTCATCTGGCAGAAATGAGCAGTACAACTCATAATCTTTTAATTCATTCACTTTCTTTCACATCCAAACCATTGTTAACTGTTGTAGCCCTGGCTTACCCTTGTAGCCTTCCCCAGTTGCATATTGAATGTACAATGCTCCCTTCACAGTTTCATCTGAACATATCATAGCATGATGTGACAGGCTCTCTAGCATTTCCAGCTGGTCAGGATTAGCAATTTTGTTTACTGATCTTTCCAAATTAGCAATGTTTTCATGGAGCACCTTCAACTGTCACATAAAAACATTAATTGATAGTCTTGGTCATGTTGTGGTTGATGTCTTACAAAGCTATTCACAAGACTGACAACAATAGATGCATTTTACAAACAGATGCAATCACATCACTAATTGTTCAAACAAAAATCAAAATCATTATCAAAGTAATACTGGGTGAAATGCAATGAACAAACCTTTCATCTTGGTTGCCATCCTCCAATGTGCAACTTCCTCCAATTTGACACTGTCTTCATAATTGTTCATAGTAGCCTACACTTTTCAAGTAACTTTCTGAGAAGTAAGTATGGTAATTGATGTTTACTGACAACAAATACAAAAGGTAGTGTCTATGTTACCGCTGATTTTCTGGCGGCAACAGATCGGCTGGAGTTATTGTGCCGCCAGTCTGACGCGATTCGAATAAAAAGGTCAGTTTGTCATACAGTCAGTGTACTGCTCGTAGTGTAGTGGTTATGCTTCATGTCTAGCATGCCATTGGTTTTCGGTTCGAATCTCACCTTAGTGACTTTTCTTTTTTATGCTTTTTTAAAAACTTTTCCATTAGGTGTCACCTTTAGGGTTCGGTTAGGTTGGCATTATATTATAGTTAGGGCTTTGGTTTAGCATTAGGGGTTAGCGTTAGCATTACGGTTAGGGGTTTGCGTTAGAGTTAGCGACAGGGGTTAGCATTAGGGTTAGTATAAGGATAGGGGCTAGCATGAGGGGTTAGCGTTAGTGATGGGGTTAGCATTAGGGGTTTGCTTTATGGTTAGCGTTAGTGTCAGCATTAGGGGTTATAATTACAGTTTAGGGTTAGGGTTTAGCATTAGGGTTACTGTTACGGTTAGGGGTTTGCATTAGGGTTAGGGATTAGTGTTTGGGTTTATGGCTAGGGGTTAGCGTTAGGGTTTGGAGTTAGGCTTAGGGTTTAGCTTTAGGGTTTATCTTTTGTTTTTACTTCATTTCTGCCAAGCTTTAGACTGGTGGCACAATAGCTCCAGCCAACGTGTTGCCGTCGGCATTTTGGCGGCAAAATAGACACTGCCAATATAAAACATAAATATGACTGGTACATATCACCAAACTAAGTAAAGGTGATGAAGCAATTACAAATTTGAAAATATTTTTTAAATCAATGTACTTGCACATGCATCCTTGTGGGAATTAAGAGCTTTACCAGCCCTTGATAATTTGGGTCTTGACACTTTCAACAATTTGGTAGATTTGGAACACCAACCAAGGTTGGAATGGCATCTTGTTTCAATTGTTGATTTCCTCCAAACTGTGATGGTTAAAATTATGCTGCAAAAAATTTACATGCAGCATTTCTCAATAAAATGATTTGACATTCCGAATTTACATCTTCTTGCATTCATTATTCTGCCAAGTAAGGATATCAAAAATTATTTTGCATGTTTCTCATTCAGAACCATCAATCACAAAGCACGCATTAAACAAAATGCTGGTTCACTTAGCAAATGACCAAAAGCTTTACTGACTTTGCACAGCTTGAGCTTCCTTTTCTTATGTATCTTTCTTAGGGGTCCATTTATCTCTCTCTCTGGCAAATTATTTGTTAAGCATCTCTTTCAAACTTCACCTTTTTGAAACATGAAGATCTACTCAAGGAAATTTTCTTGAATGTTTTGCGCACTCTGGAGTAGCGCAACCAAGTATAATCGCCAATTTTGTCTTATAAAATGAATACGCCTACTAACTTCGTGTTACTGTGACTTGCAGTAAAGCCTCAGCCTGTGCTAAATTAGGCCAACTAGGCTAACGCTTGACACTTTGAGTGTTATGACAGTATTGTGAATGAAAAAATTGTAAATATACCAGTTCCTAACGCATGCTCATCAAGGGAAGTTTGCCTTATACGGAATTTAATTAAGTATCATACCTAACTCAACCAGGAAAAACGTGAGCGAACCTCCCTTGTCCGTAGCCTGCATTGATTTTGAATTTTTGATTGATGAAACATTTCTGACCTCCACCACCCGATAACCGTTACCAAGCCTTACATCACGCAAAATCACTTCAAAATACAGTAATATTGGAAGTAAAGTTTAATTTTCATCAGTTTGAGCTGGTCTCAAATCCCTAACTTCATTGAAAAACAGTTATTTTACTGCAGAGCCTTGTCGCCTGCATACAAACCAATACGACAAATCAGCAGTTTGGGACCATTAAGGGCGTCCAGTCCATGCATGAGTGGTTTCGCAACTTGTCTTTATAGTAACTTGAAGGGAGCCAATTGCAATTGGTCACCGTAGAGGGGCCCACTAACCACAACCGCAACCAGCGAACAATTTTCAGGGGGGAAAAGTCACTTTGGGCAACGAATATGACGTCATCGATGTACAGTCAACCATGATGCGACTTTTTTGCTAGGATCAGCTTACCAACATTGGTGGAGGAACCTTTTTCATAGCGGGGGGCCAAGAGAGTCCGCCGGGGGTGACAAAATGGACATTTGCTCCCCCTACTAATTGGCATACGAACAAAATATGTCTAGAACAACTGAAGTCAAAAGTTTAATTCCGATATTAATTGAACTAATTTTTGCAATGACAGTTTATTTTCCGGTATGACACTCACACTCCACAAGAGCCAGCTTCACTGTTCTGTTATCACGCCGCGATGAGCTGCTTACGGTTGACTCATGTCCGCTCATTTGCTTGGAGAGGCAGGTTGCGAAAGTTGGGAAAGAATTGTTCTACTAATGGACTTTACTGCGTAACAATAACATGGCAACAACAATTCTTCAAAGGTTCACTTCAAGTTGCGGCAATATGTGTTTTTCCGCCTGTGACTGTTGAACGCAGGCATCGTGGCAAGTAATGCAACGAGACAGTTACTGCTGATAGCAGTAAGCCAAATAATTTTATACTGTGTGAAAAGAAGTAAGGACGCCAGAAAGCAGGAAAGTGACAGGGGCATATCCCTCTGCTCTTTCAAAAGGGGGCGGAGGCACCTTTTTCATTACAGTATTGTGGGCAATTTCATGGTTTATCAAGATCGAATTGAAACAAATTTATTGCAGCTATTCGCGCAACAAGAAAATTCAGAATGGTTTCAATCATTTCCGTTAGCGTTTTTGAGATTAATATTGTTGCTGAACAGAAACAAAAATATTGGAAAGCATTTGCTTGTTTTTTATAAGTTTCCTTTTCCCCGAACTTTTATACTGCTCCCCCTGCCCTACCGTTGTTTTAGCGGGCCTGAAAAGAAGCATTGCTGCCACAAAGCGCAAATTTTGAAACCAATGTTCCCTCTAAGTTACGAAAATGCGCAGCACCACCAGAATCGTCGCCAGAAAGTCTTCAATAGGAGTGCTTTGCGTCTGTGCAGGGAGGCTTGACATTTACAATTTAACAAAGTCAACTGATTTGTAGTATTTAATGCTTCAAGTTGGCAGGCTTGGAGGTTTGTTTGGGGAGGGTCAAGCCCACCAAAGCCCCCACCGTGGCGATGGGACTGAGTACCACCAGACCATTTGGGCAGTGAAATTTCATTCTTATACAAACAACACAGTGAAAAATATTCATACAGACCAAAAAATTGCACATGATTGAAGGTAGCTGCTGTATGTTCCTACTAGAAAATCAACTAACTGCTAGATTGAAAATTATACAGCTAACAGTGAGAAAATCCTGCTAGATTTAGCAGCAAATCAGCTACAATTGCCACTCTGTTTAACAGTAGCCTCGATTGGTAGCAAGGGTGTGTAGTGGGGCAGGAACGCTTGGGAGCGGCCTTCCAACAACTTCTTCATGTTTTGTTTTAAAATGAGTTTAAAGCTGTTTTAAAATGGTTAGATTTTTGGGAGCGTTCCCAGCTTCCCTCACTTTTTTTGTTAGCACTACATCCCTGATTGGTAGCATATGGATTCCTGCTCTGTGAGGTCACATTTTTACAACCACAACGTCACTTTCATGAAACGGACGGTTTCACGCAGAACCGTCGCCAGAAAGTCGTAAATGGGGGGATTTGTGTTTGTGCGGGGGGCTTGACATTCCAAGTTGACAAAAATTGCATTGATTTATGACGTTTCATATTTCAATTTGGTGGGACTTCGAGCTTTGCTTTGGGGGATAACCAAAGCCCCACGTGGCGACGGAATGGTTTCCCCTCATAACTAGCGCCTCAGAGATTGTCTCCGATTCTGTGCTGAGAGTTTTCCGGAGCATGGTACATTGCTTGGTTAATAGTTTTATCCAATATAACGCAGCACGTATGCGAAAAAGTTGTCTTGAGAAGAACTTCACGTAGAGGTAACGCAGTCTCGAGAAATAACTTCTCATGTGAAGTACGTGAATGCCATCATGTTTGCAAAAACTTCGGGGGGGAGGACAATTGCCCGGTTTGCCGTTTCTGGTTGCGGCCCTACCACTAGTCAAAACTCAGAAAAAAGTTAAGAAATGGTAGTGAATCTCTGGATGTCGTGGATGCCAATACTAGATAAAAAAACAAAAAACGATAGCACCCCGAAAAATGCAAAAAACAACAAATTAAAGAATGTACTAAATATCAAAATGTCAACCAAAGTGGGGCCAGTTTTTATATTTACTCTGCCAGGGGTGCAGCTCGCCCCCTTGCCCTCCCCGACAGTTACGCCACTGACTACGGACGCTCTGAGACAGCGTGGTCCAACTACTTTTGACCTATACGGGCCATTTGCAAAAACCTGACAACTCGCGGTCTACTTCCAATAAAATTATGTACAGTATAAAACAACAGAATAACAACATTAAGAACTAAAAAAGGGAAGTGAAGTGTGTCATTGACATTATTACACAATAGCTAATAAAACTTTATTACAAATCTCTGTCCGTGAGATGCTTGTGGTCGAAGCTTCTCTGGTACTATCGTCTCTCTATCAATACCAAGACAACAAGTTTCAGGAAATTTTCATCATAAGCGTGTTAGAACTGATTATGGTAAAAAATGGTGCAGTATTCGGTTGCATGGGATTGTATTTCTAAAAATATTATAATGTTGCCATTAGGCCTACACACTGTATGTTTTCATATCAAGTAAAATCGCTACTGCTTGCTGGATATTGACTCTTATGTGTGATATATACAGTATGTGATTTGCAAGATGTTTTTGAATGTTGACCTTAAACTGAGTACCGTATTTTTCGGACCGTAAGGCGCACTAAAAATCCGTTAATTTTCTCAAAAATCGAAAGTGTGCCTTGCAATGCGGTGCGCCTTATGTACGAATCTGGTTGTGCTTTCTCATCTTGTACCAATCTTATGTGCCAAACGGTGCTATTTGTATAGTTGCTAGTTACGATTTTTTTGTAAACAGACCATCGTGTTGCGTAACAAAACCGACAACAATTGCAATGACCAGTGTCCAAGAGCAGCTAGCACATATCAAAGATCGTATTACTCTGCGGGTCTCGTGACTGCATTGCTGCACACCGTATCAAACACGCGCACAACTTCTACTTTATTCTATTCGTGTCTAGCGGATTAGGCATGCAGTGGCGATTCTAAGGGGAGGGGCCTGGGTGGGCCATGCCCCCCACAGATTTTTGCTTGGCTCCCCGTTTGCTCGGCCCCAGTTTTTTCTTAATTTCCCGTTTAAGTTCCTTTGGTTGACATATGTGGGGTTGCCAAATTCGTTTTGTAAAAATACTGGCCATTTTGTCAACAGCGCCAGGTCTAAGCTGTGCCGTAATTCGTAAGCGGCAAAGGGAAAACAGAGAGACAATCAGTATTGTTAAACCACAATTAATAATTTGCCCTTTTTTTGGCTGATTCGTTACATTTCGGTGTGTGTGTGACGTGACAATCGCACCAACGGTTGCGTCAACAGCAGCAAATTAACTTGGCTGAGGAAACTGTCATGACAAGATCCATTAGAAGAGTCATTATAATTTGATAAATTCTGCGTTAGTTCGTTCTGAAGTTACGGCAAATTATTTGTTTTCACAATACCGGCTTCAAACACTGATTTTCTAAATGCCGGCCTTTTACCGGCCTCTGCTAAATTAGCAGTAAAATACCGCCAAGGCCGGTGAAATACCGGCCATCTGACAACCCACTTGCCTCGGGCCCCCTATTTCAGGGGCCCCCTTCAAGGTATTTTGCGGGTAAATATTCTTCACTTTTGGTGAAAGGTTTATTATCCGCTCATATAATATTTCCCGAACCACATCATAATTCAGTACTCTGCCTTCAAAGGGCCCCCAATAACAACTGTAATGTGCAGGTAGGCCTACTCTGCTTTCAAAGGACCTAAAATTGCAACTGTAATATATAATTCCTACGCTTTCAAAGGGGCCCACAATAGCAAATGCAATCTGTAGCCTAAGTATAGGCTCACTACGCTTTCAATGGGACCCACAATAGCAATTGTAATGTGGAAATACCTTGCTTTCAAAGGGGCCGCAAAGTAACTGTAATGTTTAAGCACTTTTCTTTCAAAGGCCCCCAACTTCACTGATTTCTAGTGCTTCACATTTCAATTTGGAGGGTCGAAGCTTTCTTTGGGAGCTAAGTGGTGACGGGACTGAATTTTGAGCCCCTGTGACAGCCCGCCCCCCCCAATTGTGGGTAGGCTATTGAGTGCGGCTGATACAGCTCTTGCGGCACACAGTGGAAAGCCCATAGTAATTTGATTCAAGGTTTGATGACATTTTGAAATTAGTATGTTTAATGATATATTAAAAATCGTATTAGGTAGCGGCATCCCTGAGTATCGTAAATGGCACCCTAGGGCGCCGCGGCATCCCAGTTGGGAACCACTGGTATAACGTAAGATGCATGATCTATTCTCCAGGTTTGGATTTTGTTGTCTTTGATTTTTGTTCGACGGCGATTATGCAGTGTAAAGGCGACGGATCATTGATCTGTAACGAGCTCAAAATGCCTACGGAGGAGATCTCTCCATTTTCTCGTGGCTTCGATAATTGCTGTTGCTTCCTTTTCTACGGCAGGATACAAATACCTCTCCTCGATGTTGCATCGGGGAAAGGAAAGCAACGGGTCGCCCGCCTTGATTCAGAGTGGCAGAAATGGCAACATCCGATGTATCACATTCCACTACAAATAGCAAGGTTTCGTCGATGGACTGGATGGATGCATTCACGAGTTCGTTTTTACGGTTGCTGAACGCTTGACAAGCTTCGGGAAGCATTCAGCTGTTGCAAGTAGTTTTACTTTATTTGAAAATTTTGACATCCATTTTGCATAATACGCCATCATTCCCAAATCATGCTGTTCTGTTTTTTGTTTTGAGGAGGGGGAAAATCTTGAAGAGGTTTTAATCACCTTTGTGTGGTTGTGTGGTTCAGGGAGAGCTGGCTAAACACTTGGAAGGGTGAAGATTGCTACAGGAAGAAGCGCTTTATACAAAATTGTAGAAAACTGGAGCAAACCTGTGAACGAAAAATCGACTGGCATATTGGCAAGAGAACAAGAAATGTTTGTTAGGAATGGACTATTACACCAATAGACAATACCGCAGTAGTCTCACTAAGGGCTTCGTTGTATTGTAGCTCAGGCACACTTTTCGGTCGAAGCAGTGTAACCCTTTTGCATGAAAACTGACGTAATGTCACGAGACTGCAAACCAAAACGTCACTGCGCAAACACAGAACCACTCAACGAGACCGCTGCGGCGCCGAAACATTTACGACACGCTACAAACTTTCCTGTGGCAAAGGGTGTCAAAACAAGGGTGGGAAAGGACCGCAGACTAATCCGTTGTAGAACCTTAGGCGTCTGCGATTTAGCTGTCAGAATGAGATAACATCTAATATAGCAAAAGCATCGGTGCCGGATATCCTCGGCAAAATATGCATTTCTTTCGAGTGGCTGCCTGGATCGCCAATAAAGATTGCTAGATACTTTGGCAGATTTAGCAGCAGTTCCTTGGACTTCCTGTTACAGCAAACGCTGAAACTGGCTTTATATCATGGGCTAAGCAGGCAAACTTCGCGCTCAATGCAAAAATTTCGGCAGCATCTTTCATTTTGACCCAAAATGTGCAAATGGACAGAACTCAACTATAAGTTGCATTTTAATTCAGAAGCTGAACCGTACAAACATATTATCAGTAAAAAATAAACAAGGCCTAGCCAAATCCCAAACCTTCCAACGTGTAGAATGGCATTTGGACCGTAATCGAGCGTAGTTTGTCGAGCAGTTGTTGCAGTGAGTTCACGAACAGCAAATGTGGAAAAGCGCTGGGCGTTGAAGAAATCAGTGCTGCGCTATTTCGCGCCACATGCAAGCGTAGACAGCAGTAGCACAATCTGGATGATGAATTTTACTGGAAAACAAGCACAAACTGCACAGAAGACAAAAAGATGCGGTTTAGCACATTCACCGATGTATCCAATTACGAAAAATAGCAATGTGTAATCACAAAACCGTCTCTTGCCAAACACAACAGGCAAGGGATCTTCATATTTTGGTCAACACGTGACCAACCAAAATGGATTTAAAGTTTTGGAAGAAACAGAAACTTGAAAAGATCTTTCCGTCCAGATTTCAGATCATTTCTTTTGCAGCAACTTTTTGTCTTCAAATCATTCTTCAAAATTAGTTACAAATGTACAAACATGCTAACTGTTGAAACAAGCATTTCTGATTTCTTATTGCCATAGACATAGGAAGCGGGGATTCAGGGAGAGCTGTTGTAACCCCCAGCTATTTTGTTTTCGGGAAAAAATCATTTCAAACTAGAAAATGAATTCATATAGAAATTGCAATCTTCAAAAAGTTTTTTTGTCGATTTACTCAGTCCCGTCGCCACAGGGGGGCTTTTGTGGGCTTAGTCCCCCCAAACAAAGCTCCAATCCCCCCGAATTAAAATATGAAATACCATAAACAAATAGAGTTTTTGCGTTCAAGCCCCCCTGCACAAACGTTCAAGCCCCCCTGAAAAAACGGAAAGCCCCCCTAATAAAGATTTTCTGGCGACGGTTCTAGATTTACTGTAAGTCTTTTTCTGTATTAATGGGTTGGAAATGGTATTTGGCGTTTCTTTTTATTAGTTGGAGAGGTGAACTTGTAAAATGTTTTAAAAATGTGCTTTGTGGCAAAACGTTGTAGCCCCCAACATTTTTACCCCCCTGTCTATGCTTACTGCAGTTTGGCCGTTGGAGACGATAACGCACTAAGGAAAATTCTTTTCCTCCGCCGAATTGGGAATCGGGCAAAATTTGATTACAAAGTGGGGCACCGTTTTTCGGAAAGTTTGGAGCTTTCCCAAATGCTTTAAAATTTGAAACATGAGCTAGGAAGTGCTAAATATTGGGCAAAAGCGTGAGTAGTATCTTGGAGATTTTACAAAAAATGGGGAATATTGGGTGAAGGACGGGCAAAAGATGATGGCTGGAAGTTAAGCAAATTTACATTTTTCATCCAAAAATTTGGTTTCACTACGGCTATTTGAAAGAAGCCTAACAATAGTTCTGACTTTTTGTTAAGGAAACAGTAGACCAGCCACAACCGGACTCCACTAGCAAATAAATTTTGAGGCAATTATTCAGAAAAAAATCGGCAGAAAATGAGAGCCTTTTTGCTTTTTACTCTTTTTGTATCGAGATCCCTACCTGCTTTCGAAAGTGCTTTGATAGATCGCTCAACCGATTTCAGTTGGGAAGAATGGAAATTGAAATATGGTGAGCGTTTTGACAAGTAATTGGAGTTTCTTTTTCAAGGGAAAACGAATACCTTTTCGTTTAGGGCAATTTAGACCTATTTGTGTTTTATAAAATTAAAGATGATTGGGCATTGCCTGGAAAAAACTGAAATATTCGTTACTATATGTTCATTTATTCCCAGTTCGTGACTTGTAAGCCCCTGGGAAATAAAATGAATGAGCAAAACAATGCAGAGAGAAACCATCTTTCATTGGAATGTGTCACCGACACTGCTTCACTAGGACGAAAATGCATGAAAGTTTTAACTTTGCAGTGTCACGGAAAAGCGACATCACAAAAATATTTGAATGTCATTGACGTTGTGTCCTGAAAATTTTCTGAAGTTTGTAAAGACTATGTGAGCTTCATCTATGTCAAGAACGTGGCCTTATTCATACATGTAGTCGAAGGTTTTCACAAATATTAAACATCTCGGTTTAGAAGCATGCATTTGACTGATAAAAAGATTATCTTAAAGCGGACTTAAAGTGATACATGTTGAAAATATGGTACATTTCGAAAGCTGGGGAGGTGCATATCAAAAATTTTTCTCGTGCGTGCAATAGGTGTGCACATGTCATTGCTGCCGCAAGGAGCAAAATATATTATTTGCACAAAAACTTAAATGTGTCCATGTAGGCTTAAAGTGTCTATTGTGTAGGTTATATTTTATTCGTCTTTGCAGTTTCTTGTAAACAGCCCACGACACTGAGCGAATGTAAGAGAAAAAGACTTATTTGATGCAATGGTTTTTAATTGTCATACCAGCTAACAAACAATACCTGGATGTTGAAACACCATATCTTTCAGGAAAAAGCTACAGTCTTGATGAAGAGATCGAAAGACGTGCCATTTGGGAGTGGAACTTGATGAGAGTATTGAAGCATAACGCTTATTACGAAAGTGGAAATAAACATTATAAATTGGAACTGAACTTTTACTCAGATATGGTAAATTTTTTCTGTTTTCTGTAGTAGCAAACCTCAGATAGTGACAAATCTTATAAATTGCAGATCTTATTAATTTTCGAGCAAAGCTTCAGAAATGCTTCGCTTACTTCGCCGGTTGCAGAATTAAAACGATTTCAAGGCACATTATAGGATGTCAATACTATCCTTAAATATCACGACTTCCGTATGAGCTGTAAAATACTAAAATCAGTTCGTTGAAATTTATTTGTTTCGAACTGCACCTTTGTTTCGTTATAAAGGGTAACATATGGTGGAAACGCACTTTTCTTCCGATGGTTACTATCGTTGTGTTACATCATAAACACATGAAGCTATTCAAGCCATTCACACCACATGTTATTGCGTGGTTCGTCTGAAAAGGTTTTAATCACTCGAGCCGTAGAGCGAACGAGCAGAAACCGAGATTGCAGCGATTAGCTAGCGCGATGCCGAAACCTGTAATGCCATCAGGAGATCAGGAGCTATGTAAAGGGCAAAGCTTCTAAGAAAAAGCGCAAGGATCTGGCAGTGTCAGCTAAAACGCCGCGACAAAAACTAGCAAAACTTTCAAGCAGCAACGTTAAAGCAGTGGCGTTAAGCAAAGCACCTGAAAATTAAGGTGAAAATCAAGACATTAGCTTGACACTCAGCCTGGCTGGCCATATTGACATGTTCTTTTTCCGGTGTTTTTGTTTGTAATCTCTGGTATCTGCTTATTGTTCAGTTGAATGCTATTTCTTGCCGAGTCACTCTCTAGTCTACGAAATATTTTTTCTTAGTAAAAATACACCCTAGTATTCATACCATAAATTCTCTTCGCGCAGCTAACTGTATGTGAATTTGAGTAAGCACATTCTCGACTACCGGAAAAAACAAACGGGAACCTTGCTAATCAACGAAAACATAACTTTTACAAACGATGACGTCATGGATTATGTCATAGGGGCCCTCCAGCAAAAATTGCCCCGGGCCCCCCTTGCCCTTTAATCCGGCTCTGCTTGTTCCACAAACTTGGTGCAACTTAATTATCAAACATTGGTGCTTACTCTGTCTAAGTTTACCTTCTTATCTTTTAAATTTATCCGAAACTTTTTTTTTTAAAGTTGATTTAGAAACAACAAATTATATGTTTCCTTCACTATGTCAGAGCATCTCAGCCATTAAGCATCTTAGCAGAAAACTGTATCGAACTTAAGCGATGCAAATGTCTGAAAGGAATCCACTCTACCTTTGTTTTTTTCACTAAAGTCTCCGCAATGTGTTAATTAGGAAATGAGAGAGCTTCCTTTTCGACAAGCTCTCTCCTACAAAACGGATGGATTCTGTTCCCAACAACAAGAAAGCAGCGCAGTGAATCTGCCAAAGAACGTTGATTGGCGCAAATTGGGCTGTGTGGCCACCGTTAGGAATCAAGATGAAATATCTGCAAGTTCAGCGTTTAGTGCAGTAAGTCCGAATGGTTTTGCTTTACAAGCTGTATTTTTGTTTCTTCGTGTTGATTGCTTAATCTTTTACTTTTTATTACTCTGTAAATGTCGCATGTCGCTATCTTCTATCGAATAACTCCCGCTTAATGATTCCATAAGCGCCTTGGCAGGGCAACCGGAGACAGGTCTTTGCTGAGATTTATTACCAAACAGCAGCTTAAGTGGTAAGGAACAAAGATTTTAACAAAAGTGTGGGATAAGCTGCTAAGCGAAGCAAAAAGGCAACTGCATCGTTACGTGATTATTTTTAGAGGTCAAAGCAAGCACCATAAATCCTGATTTCATAGCTACATTCTATCGAGTGTTGATGCATGCTAATGTAGTCTATTAAAGATAAATTAACACCCTTGACAGGATGCTATTATGTGTCCATTTTTATGTTTGCTTTGCGAATTTTCTTTCAAAAATATTGATGCTTTTGTTTCATTTTGATCAAAATGCTTCTACTGCTAATTTCCTGGATCGCTGCAGCGTAGAGTGCTGGCAATTACAACTCAGAAGCTTGTGTTTCAACACGACATTGCTGGACCTGAGAAGAAATCAGATTTTTCTAACTAACTGGTCAGTTAATAACGCTCGATTTTACAGTAAGTCTAACTGCCGTTTGCTGTTTACGTCTCAAGTGCTGGGTGCTTGAAGACGATTATAAACCTAAGTTTGAGTTCATTATATTGTCTTGTAATCGAATAATCACAAACAGATTGTGTTAAATGTCTCATGAGTTGCTCAAGGGCACATGCTCAAGAAAATTGGAATCTTGTCAGATTGACATAAAGTTTTCTAGAAAAAGGAGATATATTTTCGAGGTAGTTCAATAAGTCATAAGCACTCGCTGAGAAATGAGTCAAAGTGCATGAATTTTAGATTAAAGTTTACTTTCAGTCAAATAAGTTACCAAAAACCTGAAAACGCATTTTCATCGAGAGACGTTCATTCATTTTCATACTCGCTTTTCCTCTGGAGAGGGTCGCGGGGGCAGTAGTCTTAAGAGACTCGAAATACCTCACGGTTTCAAACGATTTCAGGGAGTTCTGCTGGTCCCACACTAAGAATGGACCAAGCAAGGTCGAAGATGTGATCACTCACCTGGTTCTTGGTCGATCTCTGTATCACTTTCCCGTAGGTGCAGCCAAAAGAACTCGCATCGCCTAACATTTCTGGGTGACTCTGGTCAGTGGCCGAATCATCCTATCTAGGATAACTCCATTCAGAAAAGTAATGACTCGGCATTCAGGGTTCATTAATTTCACAACTGCGCACTTTGTTGCACAGCGTCATGCCGCGAACTCTTCGCAAAAATTTCGTCCCTGCCGCTTGTACTTTTAAGAAAGCGGACCTCCGGTCATTGCTAAAGATACGTGACCTTACGTGACGATCTAAACCAGTGGTTCTTAACCTTTTCTCTACCACGCCTTCCAATAATTGTTCTTAGTTTCAATCTCCCTGACTTCAAACACTTCAGTTGGACGGAACACTTTCCCGTTCAAAAACCTTCCATGTTGTAGAGCGCGCAACGTCTCGCGCCCCCTGCAATTTATTGACGCTTCCCTGGGGAGGTGTGCTCCCCGGTTATAAACCACTGATCTAAACAAACGCAGAATTAGAAACTGAACGCTTTGCGGTGTTTGGAAGCTCCAGTTTTGTGACAGGTGCGATGAAGCTCATGCGATGGCGATTTTAATGTACCAGTCCATGCATCAATCTCCTTGTTCCGCCTTTCGTCGCTCGTGAATACCACCAGAAGATTCTTGACAACCTGCTGCATCGTTTTGTCGCGTACGTGCAGCCAACACGGACTTGAGTGTCTGTAGAGACACTTTATCTCGGTCTTTTCAGAACTACTTTTTATTCCAGCGTGGTCGTGTCTAGCTGCAAGCCAATCAAGTGTACACTGAATGTCCGTCTTATTTAGAAGATGTAGACAAAACCAAATCGTCCCCAAAAACCAATATCCGACCCTGCAGCTTTCAACAGTGAAATCCTTGTCGACTCGGCTTTGACGGTCGATCCAGTTCATATAAACAATGAAGAGGAATGGTGACAGCACACACCCGAGATGAACATAGATTTGGATTTAAATCCTGCCGGATTTTAGTTTTTGATGGATTTGGATTGAATTTTATAATTTCTGCTTAACTGGAGCGTGATTGGATTTAGATTCCATAATTTTGTTTTCAACTTCGTCGAAACTGTCGGTTCCGTTTTGGGACTGCTGATCACTGTATTTAATCTGAAGTTTGGTTCAGTGGAGTTTCTCCGGTCCGTAGGAATTGTACATCGTGTTTGCTTAAATCTTGAGCCTTGTCTATGACCAGTGATACAAGTCTGCTGTTTTTTGTATCATTTCATCAAAATTGCCGCATTGATGTGACTTTCATTGATCTAGTCCAGGGATACCGGAGCAGCGGCGGGAGACAGTAAAAAAGTTGAGGGCAGTGGAAATTAATGAAAACGAAAACATCGTTACCAATGTGCTTGTTTCTGTTCAGCAACAATGTTGACCTCAAAAATGATAGCAGAAATTATAGAAAAACATATTGAAGTTTATAGGTGCGCGAATAGCTGCAATAAATTTGTTTCAATTCTATCTTGATGAACCATGAAATTACCTATGATACTGCTATGAAACAGTCACCTCCGCCCCAGTGGCCCCCGTTTGAAACACCAGAGGGGGCAATGTCCCGGCTTTCCGGCGTCCTTGCTAGTTCCATTTCTTTAACTCATAATTGTTATACGTACAGTTTAGTCTCATTTAGTACAGTTCCTCATTCCTTCAGTATGTAGCATAGTGTTAATGAGCAGCTTGTGCTGCAAACCTGTTAATCTTTCTGGTTTGATATCTAACAGGCTATGCTGGAAATTATTCTAATTTAGATTGCTGCTGAGTAAAATTTTGAAATGCCTAAAACTGATACAAGTGATGTGATTTTGGATTTTAAAAGGGGAACCATTAGTTTACTTGAATTAGTTTCCAAGATATTTTTTTGAATCTTTGAGTTGAATTGCACGTAGCCTAATAACAGTGATAGGATGTTGGATTGAAAGATGATTTGGATATTAAAACTGTCAATTTTCGGATTTGGATTTGATTTTGAAACAAAATTGTTGTATTTGCTTTGCATTTGAAAAACATAAATCCGTTCATCTTTGGCAAACACCCTTGTCGGACTCGAACACAATTTTATGGCTGAAGGTCAGTCATAATCATGATGCAGTCACATTGCGCAATATTCCGATTCCAGAAATTCACGCTGTCTGCAGCTATCAAAATTAGCAATAGAGAACACCGTTAAAATTGATTTAAAAATATTTTAAATTCAGGTGGGAGCGCTGGAGGGACACCACTGCAGGAAATCCGGCATGTTGGTTCCTCTCAGTGTGCAGAATGTTATGGATTGCTGCACAAATGAAACTGCTCCAAATCTTTTAAGTGTGGATCAAGTGTTTTACTGCATCTACAACATGACAGGCCTTGACACAGCTGAATCGTATCCACAATCTGTAAGTCACAGTCTTTTGTAGACATGTCTTAATGCATGCGTTACGCGGATTTTTTTATCAGTTTAATCAGTTTTTTTTTGAGGAAAATGTTAGGTACCCGATATAAACCTGTAGGGACACGATTTCTCTGATTCTAGGGACCCGATTTTCTTTGATTGTTGGAACCCGATGATGATTGTCTCTGATTTTAGGGACCCGATTTTCAATCTTAGGGGCCCGAATCGGGTCCCTAAAACCTTAAAAGAAAACCCTGAGTTTAATCGCAGTGATTAACTGGACTTGCAGATGTTTAAATCAAAACGCAAGATAACATCTACTCAGAAACGCACTTCATTCGTGAAGATACGTTGGCAAAAACGTCTTCACTGCAATTACTGTTGCAATCTCTCGGTTGGCGTTGCGTCGAATGTGCGATTCACCACGAACGGGATGTGCGCGAAGAATAACACCGATATATTTGTGGCGCGAACAAGCAATAATAGAGTGATCTCGTCGGGTGATCTCCATTGTTGCTTACTGCCATAGTGTGAAATTTTGCGCACTTGCCGCTCGGACTTTCCTATCGCAACAATACAACTGACTGCACTATCTTTGCAATATGTGTCCTGGAAAACTTGCAAACTATGAAATGCAATACAACTCCCAAACCTAACATGAATGGTATTCAGTTCCTGTCAACGTTACATGATGATAAACCGCAGGTATCGCGGTGCGGACACCGTCTTGATGCCAACTTTCCACATGGTTCGGGCGGTTGTCGAGCTTGCTGTAAGTCACCCTGAACTTTAAAAAACGCGTTTGCAATCAGCAACGGTAGACGATTGGTAAAAGCTTCGAATGCACACAGGGTGCGTTCAGAAGCGTGAAGATTTAATAACTTTGATTTGCTGTAAATAAAGGCTCATTATTTCCTGAAGAGATAATAAATTTACCTCTGCCCAATTTCGCCTTCTTCGACCTTCGTGACCACAGTTATCGGGAAATCAGCACAAATTTCTTTCATATAATTTTTTAAATTTCAAATCTTTAATTTAATTCAACGATTTCAAGATACGATACTTCCTGGAGGCAGAAGTTTGTGTGCAAAAGCTTTTACGTGTAACTCTTCGATTGGAAGATGAACAAGGCAACCATTATCACTTAAACAAAACAATTACACATTACTCGCCCATGGTTCACTCAAAAATGAACTTGAAATGTTTAGAAAAATAATTTCTGAAATGAAATTCAGTATGTGCGTGCAAGTTTAAATCATAGCAAAATATATTATCTTTTTGTTTGTTTTCAGCCTGGTCCGTGCCGCTTTGACCCCAACACAATCGGGGCAACGCTGAAGGGTTGTGTAGACATCGCTAGTGGCAGCGAGTCGGAACTGGAACGGGCTGTGGCCTCGTTAGGACCTGTATCGGTCATGGTCGATGCAGGGCACACATCGTTTCAACTTTATAAAAGTGGTACATTTTTATGAACACCTAAACCTTTTGAAATCGTTTTGAAGTCGCTACGCTTGGCATGCTTAACCATTACCTTAAAGTTTTCCTGAGAACGTTTGCCGGCTACCTGTGGGGAAGCACGACATGTTGCAATATTTTTTATGTTTGTTGTCATGGGGAAGCAAAAATGTTGCATATTTTTTTATTGTTGTTGTTGATACGTTGATCATGTCGGGATGCATACGTAAACTTGCGCATGTTTTCTAGGAATTTATTTTGAGCCAGATTGCAGTTCACAGAAGTTAGACCATTATATGCTTGTGGTTGGATATGGTGAAGAGGACGGTCAGCAATACTGGATCGTCAAGAACAGGTGAGAACTCTATGCTTGATTTATAATGCATAGACATTGCTAAAGATTTTTTTTCAGTAGCTCAAAAATCAAGGTCTGATTGGGATGCGTTCCTTTAAGTGTAAACAAGAACAAACAGTTAAAAAATAGAAAGGAGCCAAAGCAAAAGCGGATAAAAACAAGGTGTTAAGGTTACAAGCATTGCTTTCGACTTGGTAAACTAGTGTATTACAATCAAAGGATCGCCTTCACGGCTTTGATGCTGGAATTTCAAAAAGCAAAACACAAATGTTATTAACGTGCTTTTTGGTGATAGAGTTATAACTATACAACATATTGTGGGGTGCTAGGTTTTCTTCTTGGTGAATATTACTCAGATACAACGGTATATAAATATCATTCATTCAACTTTTTGAAATGGTTAAAAAATTAAAATTAGCCAAAGATTTCCTGAAAGAATATTGCATTTATCTTTGATAAAAGGTTTGTTTGAAGGTATTTCGAAGATTAAAATTTGGTGCATGTGAATCAAGTTTTAAATGTTTGTAACGGAAACAGTTTTCCTTATTATGCAATAGTGGCCGGGAGGACTGGATTTTGTTCCAGAAGAGTTTTGGTTAGTTGCAACAAGTAATGTCCAGAATTTTTAGTTAGAAAAACAACCGTAAACAATGTTTATCAAATTTATGTTTGTAAGTAAATTTTGCAAATTTCGTTTTAAATCGAAAATCATAGTTGCTGTGTTTCACAGTTGGGGAAAGTTTTGGGGCATGGATGGTTACATCAGGATGGCAAAGAATCTCAGCAACAATTGTGGCATTGCTACGAGGCCAAGCTACCCGGTGGTTTGAAACAACGCCTGCTTTTTAAGACTTCAACACCTGAAGCTCATAGAAATATATAATGAGTGATTAGAATTTAAATCTACTGTATTTATATTTTATTTTTTGAAAAGCTTTCGAATTACAGTGCGCTTAAAATTGTCGTTTTACTATGTCTTGTGTTATGAAATGCATTTGTCCAAATACAAAATGTTTTTATCCATAAGAGCGAAGAGGCAACTTTGCGTTTTGCATTTTGCAGTGCCCAATGTAAATTTCTTTGTCTGAAAGAAACTACTGTAATTAATGTTTTTGTGGTCATTGGAGTTGTTTGCATTTTCATTGCGCCTGTCAAGTAATTGCTGATATTCCTGTCATGTTTTCGCAGCGAAACGTCAAATAAAGTAAACATTGCAAATCGCAGAGCAAAAGAGTATTTAATATGTCTGTCAAAAAAAAAACCAATAGTACAAATGCAGAAAACGTTTGCTTTTTTTCAACATACTGTGCATAACGTGGCAAATGGTTTTCCCTTCAGAACATTGTATAACTTAATATGCAACACAAGAAGTGTGACAAAATACTTGAAGTAGTTCCTTATGTCACATAAATATGGTTACATTTGTCGACTAAACGTAAACCTAATGCCAGTTAACAGAGGGGTTCACTACAATTAACAAAAACGTAAAGCAAGGTGCTATTTCAAAGACATTCGAGTATTTGCAATGTGTTTCCAAGCAGCAATTTTTAATTAAAAAAATTTGAATTCTGAATATTTCATGACTTTTTTGTTTATTCCAATGACTATTTGTTGACTTGTAAACAATTTTGATAAAAGCTATGCAGAAAGATCACAAACAATATCCAAATCAAACCACTCATGTTTTAATGACTCCATGCGGCAAGGAACGTTGTAGTGAACGGTACAAATATCCATCGAAATCTTTATCTTGACCTTTTAACATCTTTGCCTGTATTTTAAATCCTATTTATTCACCAGGCTGTGGTAATCACGTACTGCCTTCCACAAACAGTTAGGCGCATATTGCAGATTCAGCATAATTATGATATGTATAGCGTATTTTACTCATTCAAAAAACATCTTAACTCCATTTTCAGAAAAGTTTGATGCTTTTTACTTGGAGATTTTCTCTTGATTTTATTATTAGCCTACAATAAATTGCTTCCAATGATAGCATGCTTTTCAGTTAGCAAAATTAATTGACAAGTTTTTTTTAGCAAAATGCACTTTCGAAATGAAGTGTGCTGCATAAAATTTATAAACTTGCTTGTGTGGAGGAAACCACCGACAGGAGTTTATTGATGTACTTCAGTTCATTTGTCATTGACACGCTTGTAGTAACTGTGCTCAACATTTAACATTTTTCTTTTACCCGAAGCACAAAGAACGTTTTTGTGATATGTTGTTGTTTTCCTAATTTTTTCTCAAAACCTGGATTATTTGACCTAAAATGTGTTTTTGGAAACAAAGCTACTTTGCTTTTAGTATTTACGTAATCACCAAATGTAAGCTTTGTATAGTTCCATCAATCAAAACAAGACCATTTGTAGCAAAGCTTATCTTTCAAGTGCAGCTAACCTTAAAAACAAATTACGACCAGTTAAATTCAGTAGCAATTTTATAATGTTTTTTTTCACATTTTTTAGGACTCTCATCTGACTTTTCGTGAAGTAAATGAAAACGTTTTTACCACCCCTAAAATATTTACGTTGATAACGTTTTTCTGAAGATATATTGCAACAATGCAATAGCCCTATTTGGTTTTATTCAGCTTGGTTAATGCTTCGCTTATGTCCCAAAGTTTCTTGCACGCCCCACGATCTAGTGCCATCGGATGAATGTCTTCACTTTCGTTACAATTCGTGAAATACTTCCCGGACGTTTTCGTGAGCGAAGGCGATAAAGCGCAGTGAAGGATTCCTTGACAACCTTCGTTGGTGCTCTGAAATGAACGAAGGTTTACAGCAAAACCAAGTTTTTCTCAAATCTACATCGAAATGTTACGCTTAACTTTTACTGTATCATCAGGAAGATTAGCAACCCAATTCGCACTGCAGAAAGCGGTTGCTATCAGTTGGATATTAACCAACAGACTCTGGGCAACAATGAAGCAACATTCCTTAACTTTAATCTGCAGAAGCTGATTGACTTCACCTGTTGGATCGCTTTGAGGAAAAACTGCGGAAGGTTTCATTTAAATGTCATAGTGTAAATATTAATTTGCCATAATTTAGTATTCACAGAATACTACAGTGATCAAAGTGGTTGTAAACTTTTTGTGTGGTCCAGTCAGACGGTGTTGTAAGCAACTGTAGTAATTATTTTGATATAACATTATAGGCTGGCCTCTTTTGGACAAATGAAAAAGTGCATTATTTATACCATATCTGGCTCTTGGTCATTTTTAAACATGAATTCGTTAAATGGTGAAACTGCAAGGAAGGAAAATATAAAAAAAACTGTTAAAAGCTTTTCACACGGTCAAGCAACTGTGTACCTCCCGAGTTCATTGCATTTTTGGGAGGATCGTGCACCACAGTCACGGAATAATTTGTAACGTTCCTTTGAAGATTTGTTTTTAATAATTTTTGTACCTGTGCTTCATTGCTACAGCATGGTTAGTTGAAACTGAACTTGAAAAAACAGAGGCTTAGTCGAATGTTTTAGAGCCATTAAATCAAAATACCTCTATTTCATGCAATAAACTACTACCCATGCGCAGGTCCAAAGGAGTTTGGAAAGGATGCAAACATTACTTTGGACAGTGTACGCTCATCCCAGGAAAACCTTCATGTAAGGCAGTAACAGCAAGGTGTTTCTGAAACAGTTGCAAAATATTTTGGTCCAAATTTGCATTTCTAGAAAAAATGCCTGTTCATTCATAGCTGCAAAAACTGTTTTACTTGAAAGTTGTAAGTTTCAAGGATTACTTCTTCAATACAGCACGTGGCCCGAAATTACCTTGCGTGGCTGGGCTGATTTCATTATTTGAAGGTTTTAAATATAAGGTGGACGTGACAGGAATAACACCGCATTTATTAAAGCAATTATTTGAACCATTTTGCATTTCGTTGCTTCTTACCTTGGAAATGAGCAGAAACAACGTCGTAAAAAGTAAAACAATGGGATGTCTGTTAGAGGAAAGTAGTCTGGTTCGTACAACGCCTGGATGAACGCAGTTGACTGTGACTCCGCAGTCACCCAGTCTAAAAACAGAATGGTTGCTGCTAAACTTATTTATTTAGTGCTGGACCACCTGGCAGTAACAACCTCTACAGGAGAGGAATTTTTGATGGGTTTCCGACAATTTGCATTTAGATGCGCCATTGCCCAAATCCTGAACCACTGAAATTCCAAAAAGGGCACACAATTACTGTACCTCCTAGTAGGTTGACGAAGTTTGCACTTTGACCAAAGCGTGTTTTTCTGTTCGTGAAGCTCTAACGCTCCCAATTTTCATCTTTTGCTTCAAGAAGGCATTAACACTTGCTACTTCGCTTTCAAAACAGCTTTTAAGGAAAGTTGTTTAATAAACGTGAGAAAAAACACATCGTTCAAAGAACTGAGCACTTGAGAGGAAGTTATTTCTTCCACGTAGTTTTTATTCTTCTTAAGATTGTATTACTAATAAATTCATTTGGGGGGATCATAGCCAAAATAAATTTACAATGTGCTTTTCTTGACGGTACACCACCAAACATGTTCCTTTAAACTTATTAAAAAACGTTTTGACACTGTAATTTTTCGTTTTGATTATAGGTTGAGTTTTGACAGAGTAAATTAATTTTGAATTTCTTCAAGACAAGGGAAGCTTAGTTGCATCACATATTGTAACCGATATAAATCGATCTAAATGATAGATATGTCAACAATGCAAAAGCGGTGACAATTATGGCACCAAAACATTTTCTTGCAAACATCTAATAAATCAGTGTCATAGCACTTGTAAAAGCCAGCATTTACGCAGGAAAATGTGCACATGTCATAACGATGATGACTGCTTGTTTGTGGTGTTCAGTGGGACGTTGTCATCCGGAATGTTCGGAAAAAAATGTTGATTCCAACGAGCGGCTGCATCGTGGAATACTTTTGAACGATATCACGCAAACGTGTCCAATGCATTTGTGGCTATTTTTTTCATTATTCGTTTATGTGTTTTGTGTAAGCCATGCTTCAAAGCTGGAAAAAGCAGGTTGCATCGAAAAACCCAACCACGGCAACACCTTTGCTCGGTTCGCAAAAAGGGCGGATGCCATCCATAAGAGACCATTGTTTTCGTTTCACTTTTCTAAAAGCAAGGTGATTAGTGACCTCAACAGCAAAAAGCCATTGTGGAAGTATTTAAATGCCTTCTGATGATTCAGAGTGATGTGCAATTACTTAGCCAGAGCGCGTAATGTACATTCAACACATGAAAGGTGGGGATCGTGAAATCAGACTGATAACCTGGTTATGCTTTTTTCTGCAGTATGAATGCCGCACGTTATGTGTAGAATGGCAAAGGATTCGTCATGGAAATTTGCCACACGTAAAACGCATAAACCTCCCGCGCGCAAACAACTGTTTGATGTTACTCAATATCGGTGTGTTTTTGTGACACAATCTCACCTGTTCACAGTTTTCCGTTGTCACTGGTTGGCAAATGATATTTATGTGAGGTAGTTTTTCAGCCTCTTTTAGAGTGAAAATGAGAATTACTAAGAAGCCAAGGGTTCAAAGTACATTTTTGTGAAAATAAGGTTTGTACTCAAAACCCTTCTGTTTAACAATCGGATTAAAAGCTCTGCCTCTATTCAAAACCCGATAACATCAACTTAGAACTTTTACGCATTGTGGGGGGTTAAATCAACATGCAAGTGCTTGTTTTGCTACTAGTGTTTGAAAAATACTTAAATTTTTCCGATAAGTTCAGCATAATTAAAAAAAACTGGTGTTTTTACGTTACTCTTTATCATTTATCAGCGCAGAGTAAAATATGAGGTAAGGAACTAAAACGAAGAAGGAAAAAAACTGTCTTTACTATTTCAATGCTTAAAGTTGAAACAAATCCGCTTGCGCGTATGTCATTCCAAATTAGTTGACCTTACCTTCGATCGAGCTCAAATGTAAACATGAGATTCATCAACTTTGAGTTGAAATAGAGCAAGTTTTCCGGTTTCTGTTTCAGCCAGCCCATTCGTTTATTTTCCATTTGGTCTTTTATGAGTCGGGGCGAGATGCGGTCAAGATCCAAAACAGCGGATCGATGAGCAAGTGATCCGATATTTACAATGCGAGACCCTGGACCAGATTGCTTCAGCAGATCTGATGGGTTGTGGAAGACGAACAGATGTAAAAACAAGAATATTGGTGTGTAGTAAGCAAGGCGCATCAAAAACACCTGCGTTGCAAAAGTCTATTTCAGTTTCCTCCCTATGTTGTTGCGAGCCTTGCAGAATAGATAGTATTACTGGGCAAAATTTTAATATTGAATTTACGAATTGGTGGTTTTCCTAGAATATTAAAAAATTTAGTTGCATGGAGGTAGAGCTTCGAGAAAAACAAAAACAAAATGTGCTTAAGTTTCTTCAATATGTGGATATGAGTTCTGCGTTGCTAGAACTGAGTATAGTTAGACTTTTTATGTTGTGAAGTTTACAATATGACCACACTTTTGTACCAATTTGTCTTTCTCCTTCATAAAAAAAGATGTGGACACGAGGTTTTCTGTGTTACACATCGACTGCACCACTGGTTGAATTCCAATGCAATAATAACTAGGATAGGTCAACTGCAAGAATGACAATACCAATATGAGAAAACAAGACATTGTAAACTAAGCTGTGAAGGAGGTTGGTAGAAAAATAAACACTATTTGCAAAAAATGCTTATGGAAAAATGAGGTGCTATAATTTTTTTGAAAACACACTTGTAAAATACTGCTTAAATAGGAGAGGTCAAAGTAATGTTTAGTATTCGCGGATCCTTGAACATGCTTACACATTTTGTAAAAACCAAAGGAGTTCCAAACTAAACGAAATTTCTATCAAAAACCTTTTCCACCGTGACTACGAAAAAGTAACGTGTGAACTAAAATTTCACAAATGCTGATAACTTGGTATGAACCAAATTGAAATGAAAGTTCAGATTGACTAGCGATTTGACAATCTTGTACATCGTGAAATGCAAGACTTACCTAAAAGCAACATAGTCAAGAGAAAGTGACTGAAGTAATTGGTCTGGTACGTGATGTCCATGTTGTCTTCGGTTATAGTCACTGGCAAACCATTAACACCGGCATTGTTTACCAAAATGTCCAACCTGAAATTGAAAATTTAGGAATAAAGAAAACGTTTATACCGTTTTTTTAAATTGATGCAGGTGAAACGGTCATACATTTCTCCTGTCCTCGCATTATCGGTTATACCAGAAGTGGAAAAGGCAACGGTATATTGACTTTCTGCAAAGCCTTTTGCAGGACTGTCAGGCCTTTAACATTTTTTATTCGTCATAAACTTTGATTTATCAAGTAACAAAGCAAGGATATCTTGTGTAGAGTAACAAAATTTTTTAAGCACGTGACAAACTTTGATCATGCAACAAATTTTGATTAAAGGCTTGTGAGAGAGATTGGCAACAAGATGAAAGTTGCAGTTTCCACCAGCAAACTGAAGCAGTATATGCTTATGCTGATGATTGGCTCGGTATCTAAAACCTTGGAGAGGAACTTCAGTAGTTATTGATCCAAAAGAAACTGCACCACTGCTTCATGAAAAAGTTTAAAAAATCATTGTTTTTCGTTTACTTTTATATAGTAGTTAACCAGAACAATAACATGAGACAAAATGTGATCCATTTTGTATGGTAAACTTGCGGATAGATCATCTACTCGTTTTGACTTTTGCCGCTGTTGCACTCCGCGTTTTACCTTCTTTTGTTGTGCTAAACTCAGAAAATGTTTTTGAAAATGTAAATTGATTTTGCAATTTTCTGGCTATACTTTTGAAATAGGCCTATTGTCTCAAAATTAATTGCGTATAGCATACCTTTTTTCGTTCGAGGCGATTTCCTTTGAAAATTGTCTGACAGAATCCAACGAGCTCAGATCGAGAAACATAATTTTGACTTGAGCATGCTTGCCTGCGCTATGGTCCATGATGTCTTTCCGCGCAATCTCTGCTTTAGGCAAAGAGCGACAAGCCAAAATTACCCTGGCGTTCCTGATAGCAAATTCTTTCGCTAACGCTTTTCCGATACCTGAAAGCAGAAAAATTTCACAGTGTCTAAAAAGAAACTCTAAACTTCTTGAAGAAGTTTCAAGCAAGTTTATCAACCAATTTATATGATGCAGGGAGAAAAACCATTGATGACCAGTTGTTGCTGTCCCTTAGTGCGTTTGAATTGAAGACTACGGAACAGCTAGCACACCAAGTTATTCTGGATGGCACCAAGAAGCAATAGAGCGCTCCCGACGAAATAACACTCTACGACAACTTCACTGTCATACTGATGCTTTTCTTAACGCGCTTTCCGTTCGTGGTGCCCTCATGCTCCGGTCGTTCATGTGACGTCGCATCTGACCGTCACACAATCCTCATTTTTGTGGATGCGCGAAATGGCACAATATTGGTTTTGCAAGTGTTGCCACTGCCATTGATGCGTTTGTTTGCTGATAAAGAGATTCGAAATGTTTCGCACTGTAGAATCAATCCAGGTGGGTGTTTGTCAGCAACAACTTATCTCCTTCTTTGACATATTTAGTGCTATACCAGTGACACCTTATATACATTTGCTCAGCGCTGTGCATCTAGCAGTTTCATCCGTTCACTTCAAATGTCTGCTGCATTTGGCAAACTGCTTGTTTACCCATTCCGTAACACTTCCTTATGATGATGAGATAACGCATGACTTGCTGGCGGGTCTTTCTCAAGTTTGCTCATTTTTAGTATTACCTACTCGTGTGTACTTACAGGCACACCTCTCTGTTGAGTAGTGAGTACATGCGTCTTTAGCATTTTGCACATACTACTGAAACATTTGATATACACCTTGAGTGGAAGATAAACAAATTACTTGCTTGAAATAATGGTGATGGTGATGCCAGCTGCCGTCTTGTTCAGCAAAACATAGTCACTCACCTGCATTACCCCCTGTAACTATAACTGTTTTATCAAGCATGTCTACGTCTTCCGTAAATCTCCTCCAGGCGCTTTTGACATAAAAACGGATTGCAAAAATAAAAGCAGCGAATGTCAGCAGGAAAGTAGCTAGGAACTCCATCATGCCATCTGCTGCTGTAGAGCCACTTTGCAGTTTTACCTGTTCTAAATGCATGAAAATAACAAAACGTAAGCTTTTAGGTACTGGGCCTGAGAAAAACAAATGCTTGTAAAATCTTGGTGCAGTGAGTTGTCACAAGCTTACTCAAAATCTGAAATATCATGTTTTTTGTTTCGGCTATAAGAGTTTTTTCTCACTGCAAATCAAGCGCTTTCAATGAAAAGTTTTAAATACATTTTCTTGGGATATGATTTTAAAATTCTAAGCCGTATTATGATGATCACTAAAACAAGTCAAGTTCCCGGTTTCACGTAACTTGTTGGCTGTGAAAGAACTACAGAGAGACGTGGGCAAATATTTCTGAACTTTATTTTCATGAATACATTTCAATTGGTTTGGAAGTAAATATTGCAATGATTGGATGCTGAACCAACTGCGTAACCTGCTAATTAACTGTCTTTGGATCAGCCAACAAACTTTGCTACATTATTTTTGCAAAAGACTTTGGAAGTTGAAAGTTTATAAGGAAAACATTTTCATCAGGATAGCCGTACAAGATATACTTAAAAGATTGCTAAAGTTTGATGAAACTGTTCTTGTTTTTTCACAAGATTCCTTACGTTCCTCTATCACCAGATATCTTTCTGTTGAAAGTAGTTTTGCCTAAAATATTGATAGTTTTGAAGATGAAAAGTCACCTAGTTGAGCTATCTTAACATATGCATTGAGGTTTTCTTATAATTGCATTAGTACGAGCCCAAGGTCTTCAGGCGCTTCATTTGAGATATGCTCCTGAAGCTATTTTTTTGCACGATGAACTTTACGCAAAATAGAGTTTGAAAACAAAATAATAAAACCGTGCATCATGCAATAGCACTTTATCGTAATGAATTGGTGAGGTTTTCTGATGCTGACAGCAGGTCATTTGCAATTGCTGTTTCAACGTTACGTGATTGGAAAGACATCAAGCAACAACTTCTACCAAGCACAACATATCAAGCAACATTTGCTAAATGTACTCTGTTAATCATTGCCTAAAGAAACCCTTCAAACTTCCTAAAGATTTTCGAAATTCACTGCATATGGTTTTCAGCACTGCGGTCCTCGACAAGCAAACGCAAATGCTTAATACTCTGCACTCATCTATGGCAGTAGAAAAAGAAACCCGTAAGGTCAAGAACCTAGGGGTAACTGCAAACACTTACGAAACTTAAATCCAAACTTGTTTTTTAAGCAAATAACTCGCAATTATGCATCCAGCCCAGGGCATTGGTTTCGCTATAGCAGAGGTATACTACTTGCAACGTCTTCACGCTACAAGTAAGGTCGGCGTGCCCTTTAAATGCGCCGCTTTCAGTGACCCGAGTGCACTGGCTGCATACCATCTTGTGTTTAATCGTTCCAGTACGCGCTAACAACGTTTACTTAAAAGCGAGTTTAAAGCACAGGCGCCCGTTTAAAGTTGTCTGCACTAGGCCTGTTTTGCCGAAAATGAAACGGGCCATCAAATCAAACCAAGACAGTGTCGCGGTTTGCATGCTAATTAAGCTGCACGTTATGATTTTATTAAACGAGATCGAGCTTGTAGCCGCGTTCCCACACAAACGTGCGCTTTGGAGAATGATTAACGCATTTATAACAAAACTAACGTCTCGTAATCGATTCTTCGCTGTTGGCCAAACAAGAAATAACTGTGTCGTCTACTGCTTTGATGCAAGAAATGGGCAGAATAGCTGTGTTGCTACAAGGCAAATAAAGGTGGAGAAAATAGACAACGCCTTCAATCAATGCACACTGAAATATGCGTTCGTTTGATACTGCGACTAAGACAAACAAAACAAACAAATTGGAATCACACATTGACCCCAAACGCTTGTAACCACTTAGGAAGATTCTCTGCCACGATGCACCTGCGAAAAATCGGAGATTGGTCTCAGTAATGGACTTATGATAGTTTTCACCACTTAAGCCCATGCCTGTCGGTCAGTATATACACTAATGATCATGGGTGTCGGAAGGAATTTTTCCAGGGGAGCATTAGGGGATTTTTTCAAAATTTTTCTAGGGGAGGCCAAAAGTGGCAAAATTTGGTTTCGCCTTCTCGAAATTAAGAAAATAACCTTTTTGCTGAAAATTTTAAAATCCAGGGGTGCTTGGCCTTCCTGCCCCCCATCCGACGCCCATGCTACTGATACGACCAACCATCCAACCGTTTCTGCGCTTAATATCGTCAACTGGAAGCACCATGTCACAGACGTCAAACTTTTTTTCGTAGCAACGTCGACTAATGATGCAATGAAATTGCAGGCAAGCAGTCACCTCGTCATCATCGCCTGAAATGACCTTCTGCTTGCTCCATCTGTGCTGAACAACAGCGACTGTATATCAGTTTTATTTGATTTCTTTCGATCCATGCACACCTGATGCAGAGTATGTACTTGTTGGTATAGTTGCTTTTCCTGAAAGTGCTGCATTTCATCTGAAACAACTAAAGTAATCGGATTTTGATTTCTTAAGAGTCACAGTTGTTTTGAACTATGGCTATCTGATAAAGGGTACATATTAGGGTACATATTAGTGTTTTTCAATGTAAGTGCAATGCATAATTTGTTGAAGAAAAACTTTTAAAGTTGTGCTTTGATCTTCGACCAGAGAACATAGCTCTATGACTTCTCATCTTGTTGGAGCTAAATTATTTTACGTACAGATAATGCACTCCAGATGTTGTTTTTACTAAATTTGGAACAGCGGTATTTTCAGTAAATCTCAATTTCATTTTCCAATTCGATGAATTGAAAACAATTCTGGTGCAGGTATGATAGGTGCAAGTCAAATTCTTACATTGCAGATCGACTGTAGCCTACGTCACGTTCATCTGACTCTTTCAAATCTTTTTAATGATACTGCGAGTTTTGTGATAAAAACGATATGCTGCACACGAACCAGTTTTGAAGAATGCAGTTGCAAAGGGTGAAAGCAAGCAAATATCAGATTGTAACAACGATGCAGCATTTCTCTTGCAAGTAATCATCTTCTTTAGGCCACAGTTGTTTGAAATAAAGATCTGAGCTGCTTTGTCACATGAACAGGTGTCCATCAGAAATGAAAGTAAGCCGGAACGGCCCGGAACGCCGTTTCGGGGCAAGAATTATTGCCGGTACGGCGTTCCGCTTGAAGTTTCAAGTATGCTAATATGTATTTGTTTTTCTGTTTTTGTTCAATTCACATTTTTTATTATGCCGTAAACAAAACAAACATTCTACAGAAGAACGAATGTGCGACCTCAGAAAATAAGTCAAATGCGGTCAGTCCCGTAGCCACGGGGGGGGGGGCATTCGGGGGCAGTGCCCCCCCAAATTTTCTTGTTCTCAGAAAATTTGTTTTAAAATATGATAAAAACAAAAATCGTGCTCACCTAAAATGTATTTTACCCCTCCAAACGTCAAAACCTGGCTACGGGCCTGAATACGGTGCAGCGCCTGAATACGGGCCTGAATACGGTGCA
>Ga0210059_1002102_pt1 | contig 30923 bp, 19 predicted proteins | sample Ectturendosymbi2_FD_188042 | JGI IMG/M metagenome (GOLD analysis project Ga0210059, IMG submission 188042) | Ecteinascidia turbinata endosymbiont from Florida, USA - Sample 2 (SPAdes) (version 2) | ecosystem: Host-associated > Tunicates > Ascidians > Unclassified | place: Key West, Florida...
GATTTTGTAAGTTACACAAAAACTATTTAATTGACCATCCTCACATATAATAAAAACTAAATTGTCCGCTTGGCTGCTGCAATTGTGTTGTTCCGCGTCTTTTTGATTCCATGTCCTGTTTAAGTGTGCTTATCTCTTAAAGTTGTGTCTGCACCGTTTTTGTAGATATATGTAGATCTATATGAAATTTGTAGACTGTTGGTCGTCTCCTGAGCAGTTCGACTTGTGTTTCTTCTGAGCAGTTCGACTGTGTTTCGAGGGGGAGGATGACTCGAAGACCTTGCGGTCATTCTCCTCCCCCTGATATCTGATTTTTCAGATGTTAAATAAAATTGTCTGTCTGTCTGTCTGTCTGTCTAGTTTGGTCTAGCGTATTGTTTAATCTGGACCAAAGTCGTGAATGGTTATAATGAATTTGATCTGAACCAAGCCCCCGTTTTGTGCAAAAATCTAACAATCGGATGTCGGTAGTTCAACAGCTTGATATAAGAATTCGGTAACTCTTTCTTTGTTCATTTTCGAGTTTGCGCAGGATAGAGGTGCAGGGTGTTAAGATGATAGATTTTTTGATTTACAGGAGTTTAGAAGCGGGCCGCACGTACGTGCAGATGGCTTGACCCTTTTGTGTGCGCGTCTTTAAATGCCTTGCTCAAGCGCACAGCAAAGATAACGCAGGCAGGTGCGTGGAGTCAGACCCTTCGATCCGGAACCGTCGCTTTTAAAATATTGCGTTGCGCCACTGAAGTCACGTACATATTCTATCAGTAAGACAATTACCATAAAGTCTCTTGTCTGGAAGAACACAAGACGCAAGGAACTTCACCCCCTTGAGTTAACAAGCAAGGTAACTACAGAATTTGTCTATAACGGCACTTCTAGGGGATTGCAGTATGATCCTTATTGCGGAATTGACGTTATAAGCGAATTGAAATACATGTAAAAGATGTCATCGGGACCGAACAAAATGTAACGTTATAGGCAAATTGACATCACAGACGGAGCCGTTGCAAACGAATTAAATTTTATAGAACAGATTTGCAAGAGGTTTCTGGCTCTCTTCGGATTAGACTAAAAATATAGTTTCAGGGCGAATTGTTGATTTTTAGGGCAATTTTTTCCACCCCTCCAGTAAAGTGCCTTCCCGTACGCCTATGATCTTATGCATGCTTGGGGGATTCGCCGAAACATCGTAGCTACCAGTTGCACAAGACGCCTGCGGCTGCTTTTCTACCGGTGGGCAGGTAGGCGTACTGTTCTGACACCGGTCAATAAAAACTTTTCGAGGCTGCTCACCCTGATCTGTTTCATACGAAGATGAATGTCTTTTTGATTTCACCACAAACTTGTCCGATTTCACTCAACGCTTTTCGCTGACTAAAGAGCGGCGTGCAACTGATTTTCAGAATAGCTAATTAATTCAGCCTGCAACTAGCGGTCACTCACACCTCGCACTGCATATCAGACATTCTTGCCACTGGGGTTCAGTCTCGTTAACATCAGATTGTTGCCTTTTTCAATATCAGATTTTTTCAATACAGTTTAATATAAGCTAAATGCTTCCAGTACCAACACACCCCGTCGCTACGGGGATCTTTGGTGGGCTTAGCCCCCAAAACAAAGCTTCAAACCCCCACAAATTGAAATATGAAACACTTTAAACCAGTGGAGATTTTGTCAAATTTTAGAATGTCAAGCCCCCACACACAATCGTAAAACACCCTTAATGAAGACTTTTTGGTGACGGTCCTGTACCAATACCTAGCAACGTGCGATAACCCACGTTGAATCCGAAACTGAGCGAAGTATCGTCATTAAATGAAAAAATCGGTTATGTGCGTAACGTGTTATGTTATTCATATGCTAGGAAGAGAACTTCTTCAGTTTGGAACGATTACCAAACACACATGAGAGTGAGAATTTGATGAAAGAAATTTAAAAATTATGAATCTAACTATCTTCATCCTGAAAAGATATAAAATTGGAGGAAAAAACAACAGCTCAGTCAACATCAGATTTGTTACCAAATATCAGTTATCAGAATTTTCTCTCAAAACATCAGAAGTGGTAACACGGATGCATATCATCCACGTGTGCACATTAGGAAGGCCCCAGCTTTGTGACGTACAAACTGCACTTCAATCGACACTGTTGGTAGTTCAAATGCCAAGCTTGTTTCAACGCTGGCAGAGCACGGTGACACCCAGCGCTTGTTATATATGGTACTATGGTAGTACAAACCACGCAGGAACGAAGAAAGCTGCTTCAATATTTCTCAAATCTCGAATATTCATAACCGCTTGGTTTGATAACAAATGTTTTGCTACGCCTTGTGGTACTGCTGAAGAAGATTCTGCAATGCACCCGATCTCAACTTAAATGTTGGTGAAAAACAAAGAAACCAAACATCAATATTCTGATTGCTAAGGGGGGGCCTTAAGCCCCTTCAGCCCCATTCTGGCTGCGCCTTTGCCACTACATGTTTTGTGGAACCCAAGGGGTCCACGGAACCCCTGTCGAAGGGCACTGGTGTGAAGTTTAGTGCAGATTTTACACTGCGCTGCAAGCATAAAAATAGCGCCTTGGTAATGGGAAATGTCTAACTGAATTCAGCCTCCACCTTGAACGGGTTTGGTGTTTGCCGCAAACGACCTACGTCAACCAAACATTCTTAAACATCTGATGCACCATGTAAAAATTCTAGCAATACAGATATCACAGCAACTGAAAGCATTTCTAAATTGCAACAGCATAACTAAGCTGAGGCTTGGCAACGAAACTTCACAAAATGAAGTTTATCGACATATTCATGTAGCACCAATCTTCTTCAGACAAACATCTTGACGGTCCATTTGTGAAACAAATCACTACAGAACATGTAAAACGTTTTGTATCACAAACTATTGGGGTGTTTGCTTCAATTAAAAATAAAACTAATGTTGGGTTTCATGCATTCATTGTCGGAGAAGGGGATGATGCTACAGAGTAAATCAAGGGTGTTCTCAAGGGGGGGATTTGGGGTTAAACCCCCCCTTTAGTTTGATATGTTACAAAAACTTTATTACCTACGCAATGGAGATTAATTGTTTTCGCATACTTTTTGCTTTTTAATTTGTCGACTTCATGCACAAATTGTAGTTGTAAACGCTCTGATGCAGCGATGAATGTGTTTTACTCCCCTGTTTTGATGCTCAGCCTGATATGTTTGCAGTTATGAACTACTGTGTCGTATCATTGACTTCATTTTCCTCTGATATCTTAACTATATTTTGAACGAAAGATTCATATTTTGACAAAATATTTCCAAAAAATTTTGTTCTCCTGCTTTTCGAAGAAGTCTTCAGAGTTTGTAAAGCTGTGCTTGCATAATTGGAAAGTAATATTCAGCAACTGTTGCCTTTTATTTACTGCCAACCTGCGTTTATTCTAATATAGTGTCTACAATAGTCACGTTTTGTCATTGCAACTTGCAGAAAAATAAAACCACTGAAAAAAATCCTCTAAAACAATAATAGTTTTTGAGTTGATGGAGACATCAACGAATTGACAAACCACTTTGCAGCTTTTTTTTGCTTATCTAAGGCCATCGTTTAACCTCCATGCTTTCTGCTTATACTACAAACAAATCTGTAAGAAAATAGTTTCATTAACACTAAAAAAGCCTTCAAAAAACTATACATTTTTATTCTGAGAAGTTTCGGATTAATCTTAATCCATCTTCAGTCAAAAAAATAATAAAGCAACTCTTGGCAGTGCCAGCAATTCAAAAGCAAAAGACTCTGTGACGCAAGAAATAACAGTATGACGCAAAAGACGTCAAAAGCAAAACAAAGACCGTTAACCCTGTCAAAAGCAAAACCAAGACCGTCAACCCTGTCAAATTGTAAGAAAATACATTTTTGACAAAGATTTGGATCTGCTTTATTTTGACTATCAGTTTTGTCATGGGATTCTTTCACATCTACTGTATGTTTTCATGCTTGTGAAGAACTTCGACACAGAGAGTGGCTTACTAAACACAATAAACACAATATGGGCATCTTAAGCTATAAAATATAGATTGTTTCGCCAGAGTGCATTTGTTTGAGCAAAAACAACATCCCATCAGGCTAGGATTTGGTTTCATTGAAACAGGTATTGCAATAAAATTGGGCATGTACTAATAGCAGATATTTGAAAATATAGATTAGTCACTATCGACAAAGTGATCATCCTCATTTTGATGTTGAAGCCGTTGTGACTTTTCATTTAAAGTACTCGATGCTGCAAGGTGTACTTCAAAGGCGAAAAAATGACTTTCACATTGTTATGATTATTGTAGGATTCTGATTACTTTTCAAAAACATTTTTACCGTTTACGACGAATTATATTGGAACATTCTAAGGGACTGTAGAAAAAGCAACTCTAGCAACCAAAGTTGAAACAAACCTGAATGCAAAGAAACGCGTTGGTTGTAAATTGAGTTGGATGGCAGATGGTGACGTAACGCAGCGCAGCAAAGAAAAAGATGTGCAGAGCTGTTGCATAGTTTGTCATCGTATATGTTGCCCAGCGGAACTGAAACGTATGAACCTTTCTTACAGGAAATTGTTGTACAAATATAACCATTAAAGGTTACTAAATTGGTAACACCCTTTTCATATTTCCCGTACGTTTAAAGCTGTTGTATACACTGCTCATAGCTGTTGTATACTCTGACATAAACCTACCGGACCCTGTAATGGTGGCCAATCGAACCAATCAAAATCCACGTTTTGCGATACAACCATATCAAGCTGATGCAGCGTGAAATAAGTTCGGACACGCTCAGTGAAAATATCAGACTCCTAAAGTTGTTTCTCTTGATAACATCCATAAACGCAAAGCTTTTGTAAAATTGTTTTGCCTGGCTATTGTGTGGAAACGCAAGTCAATGTTTCATCCCATAGTTTACCTACTTCTGAGCATAGATGGAGCTAATAAAAAGTGACGTCACTTCAAATTGCTGCCTAACAAGTTAATGTACACCACAGATTCTCTTTTTTATGTTCTTGTGCTTTTAAAACAAACAAATTAATCGGCAAAATGTGCTGCGACAAAGGTTATTCAAATCCCAATTATCTCAAAGTAAAATTCAATTATTTATAATTTCGCGTTTGTTTCTGAAAACCTCTCATTTTCATCGATGTACATCATGATATCTTCCTTTTCTTCCAAATAAGAAGTTGGCATTTTGTAAAAAGTACACCTCTAGAGATCCTACTTTACAAAAGTTAATACAGAAAAATCTGAGAAATATTAACTCATTCTGCACTTGGAACATCTTTATTCATTGGTTTCAGTTTTTGGTAAAACCATCTCTGTCTGAAATGTCGACATTTGCCTACTTTAACAAACTGCAAATTAACAAAAGTTTTCAATTTCAACCAGATTATCTATTCAACAGTAACAACCCGGAGGATGATCTAAGGAGTTCTATATTCGTGAATCAAACTAAAATGTGACTTTGACAGACATCATTTCGTTTTTCAGCTGTTTGAAAGGGCTTTCGAAGCATAGCACATTTTTAAACACATAATTACACAATCAGTTCACAGCTATACATGTACACAAAAACAACTTTTGCTTAAGTCTTGTATCTGAACAGCGACGACAACGTGTCAACCATCTTAACAGCGGATTTTCACCAATACGAATCATGCGTTTATGGAGGAAGTCACTAAGACTATCAGTAGAAAGAATGCATGTTCAATGAAATGGAGAGATAAAAGACAACGAAAGCCACAGTATCAACAGAACAAACTCAGCCTCACTGAACATGCTTTCTTCCTACTGGTAGTTTTAGTAATTTTCTCCGTATATTTGCAATTTGCCCTTCAGTTGACGTTTATCCCGACACAATGCATTTTATGAGTTTCAATCTTTCGACCAATATATCACAGCGAGGAAGTAGTTTTTTTCAGGTGGTCATTAAGCTAACACGTCAATTTTCTGGATTGAACTTCTTCATTTGCATTTCATTTGGCTTAAACAAGAAAATCCGCTTTTATATCAATACGTTGAGGTTGTTTGAATCAGTAGAGAAATAGTTCTTTGGGGCAGCTTTAAATTTTCAAGTCATGCTAAACATTCACCCAAGAGTCAGCAAATGCCATGCCTATGGTTTTCGCATATTTTTTAACGTGCAATTCCGGAGATCAAGTAATTTTTCATCTTCGGTGCGAACACCAATAAAGGATTGTCAAATCCAGGATTTCGCGTCAAATGAATCATTTTGTCTTTTGGCAAATAACTGTCATAAATATCTTGAAGCAAATTTAAATAAGTCAATATTATGTGTATCACCTCAATCACTGCCAACCCTTCAAACCCTTCACAATCGGTTTTACTATCTTCGCAATACATACAAAAATCATTAAAATTTCTCAATTCGAACTTTTTCTTCAAAAAGGGAAATTTCATTTTTAAGGCGCTGTCTTTGCCTATGGTTTCATATGCATCCCTGCTTTTTAGTTGTAGACGTACGTTTGTTGAGATGTTCAAATATACAAGCCATAAAGGAGCTTTGCCAACCTAAACGCAATCAACATTCTTTGATGCTCAGTGATCTTTGTCTTCTAAAAGCAATATACCCAAGTCTTTTCTTAATCCAAACGCACGAGTGAGAATTTTCCTTCTGAAAACCAACGAATTTGGCATGAATCAGCAAACTTTCATTCGATTCGCTATTCCTTCACGCAACCACATGAACTTGTTGCGTTTTTTGCATGGTGCCTACTGCAACTAACCACATTTTCAACTTCAATAAGGAAATCTGCGGATAGAGTGCTTTCATTGTTGTTTACAACTCCTTTGAATTTTTTGCCATCAAATGTTATATATGAAGAATAAAATGAATTGCAAAGCACCATGGAAAACTTTGTTTTTGTCGCGACGCCACTGATATTACCGTACCTTGCATTGCAGCTGCGCCGTTAGTGCTGATTTCGTTTTCCTAAAGTAATCATTGCGATGTTGTTGAAAAAAGCTTCAGCTCAGCAGTACCAATCAAACTGGCTGACAAAACAAGGAATGCTCAGAAATTTTGTTTAGTTCAACATCAGTCAACTTTCGAAATACAATGAGAGGAATATTTTGTTTCTAGCACTTCATGCTTCAACATGCATGTTAATGAAAATACGGAGGATGGAGCAAGAACTAAAAAGTTAGTAATTTTATCAGCAAGAGTGATTCGGCAATGTTAACAGTTGGGAGTTTTATCTGAGTCCAGTTTCAAATTAAGACGACCGAAGTCCCCGGGAGGAGAAACCATTGAATTGGACATGCTTTGCGATTCGCGCGAAGCAACGACGATTGACAACACCGATGATTGACAGCAACCGTAATGATTGACAGTGTGACGGCGTAGGTTCTATGTCTGATCGACAACGGAGACGTAGCGTGATCGACGATGGTTTAATTCGTGAACGGAAAACAAGCTCGAGATACGCCGAAATGCACAAATGAACGGACCAGGCTCTCTCATCAAGGCCTCCCAGATAGACATCAAGGCCCTCCTCTCATCAAGGCCCTTCTCAATCTTTTCGAGGAGGTCTTACTCTCATACGGTTCTCAAGATGGCTCTTGCGCGAAACCAACATACCCGGTACATATCCGATTCCTCCCCCGTTGCCGCGTTCTCGCGTTCGTTGCCCCTTTTCTGTGAAGTTGCTTCCCCACCTACTTTTTCTGTCCGCCGTGCGGATCGTTAAAGCCTTTAAGAAGGCGCGTCGCACCACCGCACAAGTTGCATTCGATAAATGATAATAATCAACGCTATGACTAGGCTGCGGGCCGAAACAAGGTCTGCTACAACATAAGCCGTAATGATTGACAGCAACTGATGATTGACAGTAACCGTAAAACAGCAAAATGTTCCAAGTGAGCTTGGCACATTTGTTTGTTACAACATTGATTTAAATTGTTTTTCTTTCCTTTTGGCCTTGCTTGCAGATAACAGCTTCCATATTGTACTATCATTGTCTAAAAATATATTAAGTCGATTGCGAAATTGTTATTTTTTTGAAGGTGGTGTGTAACGATAACTATTTTCTATTAATTTCAGCCCTATCATCACTGCTGTACTATAATTTGCTGCATAAGATAGACTAATAGAAAAACATGTTGTACTCATGAATAAACGTAGAAGATTCCTATCCTTAAAATGTTTTCGAAATGTTGAGTTCGAAACGTATATTTTAAGTTTGTTTACTGGCGATTACAATTAATTCAAACAGTATTTTTGAATCAACAACAAAAACGCCTAAAACTAAAGACGCACATTGTGCACATCTTTGACTCGACAGTTCGTTTGTAAGACTCTTCATCTGCAGGAAACGTGAGCGATATGGGATTGATGCAACTGTCAAGCACTCGCAACATATCATGAGAGAACGTAACAAATTGACCTCTTTCGTTGCAGACTTTATACTATTCCTGTTTTGTTTCCATCTCTTCGACGTTTTTGCAGATTGCATACCAAGCAGCATACTCTGGTCAATAGGAGCCCAAAAAAGCCATTACCCACTTGACAGTTCTCTGGCGATGGAACTTCTCTGCGGTTTTGACGAGAGAACAATTTTAGACAAAACTTTCCAGCGATTGTTCGTACGATCTTGAAAATCGTTTCACATTCTTTGACTTTGCTGCAAAACCCCAATTTGCAGCCGTATCTTGTGTACAACGTTACTGGCGCTTCGCCGCCCACGTTCTGGAATATCCAATTAAAGCACGGAAAGAATTAATCAATCTGCAAACGTTATTGCAGGTAAGCTACTGGTTTTACAACACCTGAACAAATTTTTTCGACGCATTCAACAAACGATCAGTGTAATTCTCCATGTAGCATCTTAGTAACGTCATTTATCGGGAAATCATGTGGCTTTAACATTAGTGCAAATTTTCTTTTGCCATTTATCAATGAAAAAGTTGCTAAAACACACCTCATCACCTGGAAAGCAACAATAAGCCGACTTTGGTCAAAACGTAGGTGTTGTTTTGCAGAAATCGTAATCGACAAGTTCACTTCGATTTCTGCAGCAAATTTCATGCGAACAATGGAACAAAAAATCACACGCTTCATCTTGTGGCACAAAACATTAGGGAAACTGCTTCATATCGATTTGGTGCCTTACAGGCCTTCACAGACCTCTTAAATCGATGAAGTATATTTAAAACTCGGCAACATAGAGTACATGCAGGGACGCCAGAAGCAGCGGAAGGGAAAAGTGGGGCAGTAAAAGGGTTGAGGGCAATGGAAACTTATAAAAAGAAAAATTGGTTGCCAATCACGCTTGTTTCTCTTCAGCCACAATGTCGACCTCAAAAATAAAAACAGGAATTATAGAAAACCATTCCTAATTGCTGAGAGCGCGAACAGCTGCAATGAATTTGTTTGAAATCGGTCGGTCTAGATAAACCATGAAAGTTCCTATTATACTGTTATGAAAAGACACCTCCGCCTCCGTTGCCCTCTTTTGAAATGTCAGGGGGCAATGCCCTCACCATGCTCTCGTTTCTCCGGGCCCCTGAGTACAAGTATGTGATGTTCCCTGTGCTGCTGGCAACTCATTCAGCAGTTCTTCACTGCTGGAATTATTTTGCAATCTTGACGAGCGCACCAAAAAAAAAAAACCTTTCCTTCGATCTCGAAAGTAGGATTAGATTTTGTGGCTTCGCTGGAAAACTTGAATCAGGATATCATGTCCACAAAGTTGCTGGCGCATCGTCGTTCATGTTCTGAAATCTCACATGAGATCGCGGAAAGAATTAATTTACAAGTGTTGTTGTAGGTGATTTCCGTATTTCACGTGACTTCCTAAAAATGTTTTTGTTGTATGTTGTGCGGCGCCTTTCATGTTCAATCAGAGCAATTTTCACTCTGTGACTGAGCAAAGTCGTATATCGTGAAAGAAGGTTGTGGCATTGTCTCTGTTCGAAGGTTTCTTCGATCATTTATGAAACAAACGTGTTGCCGAAAAACTTGTCATCATTTGTAAAGCAAGATAAGCACATTTTAGTGAAACAATTTGTGATTTTTCTACAGCAACTGTTACTGATGGTTTCACTTCGTAGCCTACAACAACGTTTGTGTCAATGGTAGAACAAACGGCATGTGAACGCAGGCGTCGGCCAGAATAGAGGCCGCCATACTTCTGGGCATAACCAGCCAGACGCTATGGCTAAAGCGGTATTCAATCCCTCTAAAGATCCAGAAAGGTTTTTGACTTTTAAGAAATTGGAACGTTTTGGATTTGGGTTTTTTTTGTCGATGACGTCATAATTAGGGTTGCTTTTCGCATTTTTAGCCGTGCTTACCCGGCCCTGGGCGCCACCTCACCAAAAACAATTTGGGCCAAAACAAAAATGTTACAAGAAAGTTATGATTAGCCCTATCGAGGCAAATTTTGGTCAGCCATAACTGCGCAGCACATTGAGCTAGTGACCTGTTCAAACCCTTCAAAGATACGGAAAGTCTTGCAGTATCGATTAAAGAAAATTGGAAAGGTTTGGGAATTTTGTGGGTGACGTCCTATTGGAGGCAGGTTTACGCATTTTCATTAGGCCTTGGGCGCCAACCCCAGGAGCGACTTTTTTACTCAAGATTTTATTGGAAATTTGACTATAATACTAGTCTTTAGATGGTGTGAAAAACTTTCTCGTTTTTCTGGTTCAAATTTTATGGCCAAAAAGCGCTAATTTATTGATCATTCCGTAGGGTATTAGCGTGGATTTCCCTAACTGATCTGCGTTTTTGGCTGTATTTATGCAACCAGAAACACTAGAATGCGTATCACACACCCTAAAAACTGGTATAGACTCGCAGTATAGCCTAGTTTCCAATAAAGCTTAAGTCAACAAAGTGGCTTATGGCGTTGGTGCTCAGGGCCTGATGACGTCATCCAAATATGCATAAACCTACTTTCATTATACCATCATACAAAAAAAACAATCATCCAACATTTCCAATTTATTTTTTTCAATCCCCCTAAGAAAACGGTTTCCTATCGATTCGATAGGTTACCGTTTTTCAAAGATATCCACAGTAGAATCGATCAAGTATATTTTAATCGCGAAAATGCGAAAATGCACAAGAAAATCATCATTGAAAAATGCAACGTCTCTTCCGCTGCTAGTATATGCGATCTGTAGAAAAAAAGACACAAGAACTAGTTTAATGCATTTTGCAAACCTTTCCATGTCGACAATTGTGAATGAAGTATTGACTGGTCGAGACATTAGATATAAAAACGATTTTTCATTCATATATTTTAAAAATCAAGGTTAGCATAATGGTTTCAAGCAGGGATATCTAGAATTTGTGGATATCCCTGATTTCAAGTAGGCTACCCATGCCCTAATTTATACTTACGAACAATGCAAACCCTATTCATATTTTTCAATGTGCGCAAGTAACAGGTTTCACGAATGTTCTCAGGGTTTATCTACTTTTGACCTGCTTCAATGCAGCTTTTAACTTGAAATTTCGCAGTTTCACAAGTTTTTGTCTTCCTACATCATAGTTTAGATTATTACTTGCTCTCATATCAGGTAATGTTTAAATGTTTAGTGCTCTTGCGTAAATGTGAAAAGAATAGTTTTTGTGTGAAGCTTAAACGAAACAGAATCATGCAAGGTAATCAAGTCACATGTACATCATTCTGTCTCTGCGAAGAGAATTTAAACAGAAAACGGAGCTCTGTTCTTGCGAGTAGTTTATACCTCAACCAAGCCACGCCTCAGTGCTATGCGATTCATTTCAGCGCCGGAAGCGAGGCAAGCACGAAAGTACATTTTGCAAGCACCTGCATTTACATTTTGCACGAAGTGGTTATTTTTTGACTAAAATGAAAACAAAGTAGAAGACCTATATTCACTTTGCTTCCCAGAAATTAATCTGAAAATTTGGCTGTTCTGTTTGAATGCATTTCCGCAATTGTCTGCGTCGTGAAACATTCTTTACAAGCAACCAGCGTTGTTCATTTTGATCTTGCCATCTATGAGGAAAGTCCCAAACCAGGACAATATCACTCGTTCGAAATTTTACAACACTTCTCTTGGCCTTAGAGATTTTGACTCTTTTACGAAAAACAGGCTTTTGCAAAAATGTCGTACTAACTACTCGCATCTTAGATTTGGAAAATATGTTTTTCTATACAGCCCAATATCCGATATTTTTTAAAATTCAGGATATTGTAAGAATTTTTCGTTTCTTCTTGGCACATTTTTCGACCCCGAATCCAGGACATTGTGAGAACGAAAGTCTTTCGACAACAAATCAACCGAAATTCTGCGCTGGTTATTAAGCAATTTTTGATGCATGAACCTACGCTTCCGTAATTATGTTTTGTGGTTTGTACACAGAAATTGAGAAGTGACATCTCCATACATTTGGTAATGATTATATAAAACGTAGTAAAACACCACGCAAAGATGACTTTAAGTTTTAAGGAATAACTTCACTAACTGTTTGCAGGATTTATTCAAAGTATATTTTAGTGCATTGCTTCAATGAATAGTTTTGACTTGGTTATTGAAAATATTCGCCAGGAACTAGCTCTTCATATAAAAAGTTTTTGTCGCGCAAGTACAAATTTAATATGAGCGAAATTTTATAAAGCATAATAAGAAAGTTCATGTATGTCGATGATGCATATGAAATGGGTAAATCCAACAATGAGCATATAAATGAAGAATTTTGATTTCCCAAAGACGGTAATCTCCAACTTTTTTTCAAAGCGCGCAATCGTGAAAGCACATGTTGATGAAACATCAGCGAAAAGTATTTATCGGAATTTTCCAGAACGAACCTTCTGCTGATACCGTGCCTTCGCCTAAAAGCACAGGATAATTCAAGTTATTGTTTGTTCGAAGTACTTCTATATAAGCGTTTATGCTGATTGGCTCCTTCACCAGTTTGGGAAAAACATTGTAGAGGTGCGAAAGGAAGAAAACTTCAGTATCGACGATGAAGAACATCACTCTGCTCTGTTTTGTCATGATGTGTTGTGCAAGTTCGATCTTTGCTCAATCACTGCCAAGATCTGTTCTTAGAAGAGCTCCCAAAAAAATAAAGAAATTTAAACGTGAGTATGCTTGAAGCAATTGAATGCATTCTACATTGAAACTCTGAAATTAATCTGTTTGCAGGAACTAATGCTAAAATATTGTCATGCTTTTTTCCCAACAAACTATCAATTCAAAAGTGGTGATGATGTGAAATCAAATGATTCAATGCATAGTTTTCTTTTCAATATCTTTATCTATTCATTTGAATTAAACACCACAAATGCAAAAAAGCAAGCTCAAATGTGTTTTGGTTATTTTGGCATGCTCTTTGTAAATTTCTGCAAATACAGTTTTGTATGCAATATTAACCGTCTGATGCTAGCCTTGCTCAGAAAGAGAGCGTGATTCATGAAAATGCAGATGATTTTTCCCTGCAAAGTAGCGTATGTATGTGTCTGGCGCAAAATGTTCCATCAACATTTGCAGTTTATGGGTGTGAATTGAAGTTTATATTTGGTAACTGGTTCGAATTCTTGAAAAACAAAACTTAGCTCATAAGGTTTGTGTTAAAAATGGTATCATATGCTTCTTATTGTAATTTCCGCGTGTTGTTTCTTTGTTGAGTCATTTTTGTAATTCATTGAAAAATATGTTTTTAAGTTAGTTTTAAGTTTAGAAAAGTGTTTTCAAAGCAAACATCGTCATTCATGTGTTCCAATTGGTTTTACTGCATCATTCAGTAACATTTAACAAGTAAATGCATGTAACTTTTTATGATTCAAAAACGTCAAGTTCTTTGAAGAGTTCGCCAATACTGATTGGCTTATACCTTTTTTTTGTATGAAACTTAGGGGAAGAATATTTGCATAATGCTTAGTTTTTGACAAAACTTAGGGAAAACATTCGCCAGTACTGACTTTTCGCACATTCGTCGGAAACGTTTCATTTGGAAACCTTTTATTGGTTTATGCACGATTATGTATTTTCAGCAAACCTCTGCTGTCCACTGAGGACTCATTATTGGACGTCGTGGAAAGATTGGGACAATCCCACCGGTTCTTACGACATTGAACTGCTTTGGGGCCGCCGTGTCTGCAGATGTCTCTTTCAAAAACCTGTTGCGATCGATGCCGAGTTCGCGAGAGGTGGTGGGTGGTCACCGTGGTGGAACAGTAGAAACTGGCTAACTTATTTTGATCATGTCAGTGGCTTGCTGTGCAAAAATAGTGGTCAACAATGCAAAGATTTTCGAGTCCGCTTTTGTTGTCCAAGGTGATGTTCGATCAGGAACCCAACCCGGTCCAGAAATTTCAACAAATAAACTCTCCGTTATCAACATGAGTGTTTTTCACGATGCAACAACGAAAAGGAAACTTAACGCACTGCACAGGCAGTGATAAGCATTCAACTACGTTTGCAATGCTTAATTCCGTTACTGCGCAAACGAGTTTTGTAAAAAGCTTATTAAGTGCATGGATTCTGCTGTTGGATATTGCCGAATTGCTTTCATTGTCCGTCTTATGCCACTCTCGTCAAACTGTATTTCAGTAACCTTGCATTTCCTTACTAAACTTCGTGCATACAAATTGTGAATAAAATGTACTCACTTATCTAGTTTTGCGGATTTAATTTTGACAGGTTTGAAATAATTAAAACACTTGTAAATTGAACATGCCGCAAATTCACTGAGCAAGGTAATCTTAGTTGGTTAAAGTTTGCATAAATTCCCCTCGTGAAAAGATACATAAGGTTGTTAGTGTTTAAGCAATAAATGAACAAAGCACGAATGCCAAAACGTAAAACTAGATTCACAGTCAAAGTTAAGACGTAAGAAGAAACGTGGAATGAAGCTTTCGCAAAATCTATGAATTCTAAAACGTGGAAGAACATCATGAAGAAATGGAAATTTGTTTCGATCACAAAACGCATTAAGCAGTTGCAAAGTTTAAATCTAGGTCCGTCGTGCCTACGATAAAAAAATAAGCAAAGGCATCCTTCCACTGAATACATATATGTCAAACAAATGCGGCGGATGTTGTTTTGTCATCGACGCTAAGTTCAAGAATAATTTTAGTGGCATTCCACCGTTGTGGATGGGCACAAAATTGGCAATATTTTTTTGACCAAATCAAAGGCTTGCTCTGCATAAATGATAATTAGAGTTGCAAAGATTATTTAGTTTTATTGCTGTCGAAGGAAATGTATCTTCAAGCATCGGTGAAGGAGCAGGCCAGTTTTTGGGGGTGCAAGGATTTTTGACCGAAATCTCCTAAACTTGCCCGAAAACACTTCAAAAAAAGTGACCTCCAAAAACAATAAAAAACTCATCGTGTCAATTCGGGCGTCATTATTTTCTGATCAAAGCACGTTGTGCGCCATTTTTGCTCAGATTTTCAGGGAGTTTGTGAAGGTTCCCAGTGATTTTCCCGGATTGTATGGGATTTTGACCGGATTTTCACCAAATCAACACTTCTGGGGTTGTGGTTGCACCCCCACCTCCTACACCAGTCTTTCAAACCTCGGGGTTGTGTACCACCGTTGTATCTTCCTACCGTGGGAACAACCATTGTTCAAACACGTAACGCTCGCGGATTCAACGAGTAAAAGTTATTTTAGACCTGAGTTGTGCAGCGATATGCATCTACCCAATAAACCCCGGTCCCTGAACTGCACAAGTCATCATTCTATCCAAAACCTAATACGCAAGTTTGCGCCCTCGGAGATCCGTCAGGATTATTTTATTGTATCAATTGTATTTCATCCATTGTTCATTCCTTTAATCCAGCATTTTATTGCTGATCACCCTTGTGTGAAATCGTCATTGAAGTATGGTCGCGCGGTGAGATTTTTGAGTCTTTGATATTGACAGTTTCGACAAAACTAAACATTTGCCATTTGAAAGAAAATTGTCACAAATAATTGACCAAGATAACCCCAGCAATTTGCCTATCTCTTTTTCTTGGAAGGATATACGACGTATATTGTTTGCGTTCATGCAGCAAATGAACGAAACGTAAATGAAAATACGCGAGCGTTCTCTGGTGCGTTTGTTAATGCACAAAACAGGATTCCGGATCGAACATGAAACAAAATGGCACACGACAAAACGGTGATCCTCACCTTGGCATGAAACGTATCACAGTGCTTCGAAAATGTAATGTGAGAACGCGACGAGATACCCAAGAGAACATCAGTCCGTCACATGTTTGCGCAGGCAGGCCTCAATGACAACCTGCTAAAGACGGAGTTTGCTCCAAGTACTCGCGACGTTGAAATGGTACGAACGCCTGATAAGATTTCGTGATATTGTTTAATTAGGACGAGAGTAAAAACGCAGAATAAACTTTCGCGAAAGAACTGGAGCGTGAAACATGAATATTTGTTACGAAAATAAAAATTGCCTTTTCGGAAAATTGCATAAATCTGTGACAAAAAAAACTTTAGAATTTATATATTCATGCGTTAGACAAAGAGTTTTGCGTTGATTGGATAGGTTAATCGCTTTTTTTCAGACCTTTGGAATCGATCAGATATATTTTAAATCCCAGAAACATTCGCGTAAATTATTACTGAAAAATGCAGCGTATCTCTCTGTTTTTTCACCCAATCTGTAGGAGAAAAGACCGGAGGAATAACTGAATGCATTTTGAAAACCTTTCTGAGATGACAACATCAAGTATTAAATGAGTCTCCATTCGTTTCTTATGTTTTGAAAATTTAGGTTTCAAGCAGGCTACCCGTGCCTTGATTTATGCTTACGAGCAATGAAAAACCTATTCATATTTATTAATATACGCGATTAAACATTTCAATAAATTTCTCACAACATGTCTACATTTTTGTTCGCTTTCGGTGTAGCTTTCTACTTACGATTTTGAAATCTTGCGCTAACAAGTTTTTGTCTTCCGACATTTGACAGCTCATAAGATAACATATTAGACGACGCCAATCAAGTCACGTGCGCACTGAGTAAAAATAATGCTGTTGGAACTTTCAGGACTTTCTACGCGTTTGTTCTTTGACTTAGGCTGACTCAGTTACTCCCCTGCGCTCTGACATAGTCGCTGAGTCTCTGCAGGAAAGTCTCTGACGTGCAACTGATCTTGTGATATAATATATTCGGGGTGAACATGGAGTTTGATGTTGACTTGTTTACGTTAGGCAAACTGAATAGACAACTGCTATCTGCAGTAGGTTGACACCAAGTGCTGCAATCCAGTTTCATTTGGCATCCAGTTATCGGTCGATGTGCCACAAATTCGGAGACAAGAGGTGGTGGTTTCATTGATTTTCCCATCTCTGAGGAGAGTCCAAACCCTGGAAATTGCAAACTGTTCTAAATTTGTCAAGATTTTTATCGACCTTTAAAAATAGTTTTGCTAAGTTACCAAAAACAGACTGCAAAGCGTCGTACTAACCACTGGATTTCGAAATTTCTCATTCTTAATGTAAGCAACTATCAGATGTTTTTTTGCCAGTTGAGGATATTGGAAGGGTGTTCTTTTTTTCTTGGAATTATCTTCGATCCCGATTGCCAATCGGGAGGAACCATTGTGAGAACTAAAATCTTGCAACGCATCAAACGAAAGTTTGAGGTGGCTAAGATGCCAAATTCGTACGAAACCTGGTCACCACGTGCAAATGTCGGAGTTCGGACACACAGCGTCTTAAATCAACCTAAAACTGAGTTTTAGCAAACGCAGAAGCAGATGCGGTTTCCTTGTGGATCGGTGATTGTTTAAGTTTCACACGATTTCCATGCTGAATGCAACCACACAGCAGAAAATGAAACTGGGAATTTTTTGCAGCGACACAAATATATGCACAGCGAATGGAATCTCCCTGATGTTCCTGACATAATGTTCTCAAAGTGTTTTTGATGTCGAAAACATAAACAACGAAGTGACAGGTAATGACATGTTGACTTTTTTGAAACCCGTTCGAAAAGGGAGAGAATCGACAAAAGTCAAACAATTCAATGAATTTTTTTGCTTCAGTTTCAATACAAGCGGAAGAAGTGTCACTTTATTTCTTTCTTGCAACGACGAAAAACCCAATGGCAATATGCAATCCTAAAATTTTCCACCTCTAACCTCAGGCATATGTCATATGCTATTTTCGTTTACTATCATATTGTCTGTTGCAACAAATGCACGCGCTCCATGCGTGCCACCGTGTGTTGCGTCACAGTTGATGGCAACAGGACAAGACCTCGGTCTGCGTAGTTTGGTGTCAGAGTTTTTTAAAGGATTGTTTTCACTTTCATAAATTGCATGGGGTTTTAAGCTGTGTTGCAAGCAGTGCTTGGGAATGATTTTTCCGACACTCAAAATTGCAGTGCCGCTTTTATCACGCTTCCTGCATGCTGTCAAGGTCACAGTTTCTGTTGTGTCACCAAGGGCGATCGCTCCTTTGCTACTGCAGTTTTGATAAAGATAAAATACTTGTATTCTTTGAACGTAACACGTGCATGTTTTAACTCGTGTGCTTGCAGCATATTCTCATCATTTTCTTCAATGTTAAATTACTGCCTGCTGAATAGTTCTGAATCATTAACAAGAACATTCGAACGTACAGAATGTGAACAGCCTTTTACCTTTTAATGTTTGCGCGACTTATGCAAGGATTCATCAAACCATATTTCGTGTTACAACGCTTGAATTTAACTTTTTTCACCAATTTAGTTGCTGTTGTATCAGCAATACCTGAACGTTTATATGGTGCATCATATAATTAGAATATTTGGCTGATGTAGGTCGTTTCCGGAAAACACCAAACTTTTTCACGTATGGTGTAATGAAGTCTAAGATGCCTTCAATTCTTTCTGAATCTCTACAGCGCCAATGTTTTAATACTGAAAAATTCAGGACAGAATTCGTCTAAGGTTGAATTATTGTAGTCTTTGCTTAATCCTGAACAAAACACACGTTGGATTTTCTGCAATAACTGTCAAATAAGTGACTGGTGCTGCAGCGTAAATTTGTTTCAGCAAGACGAAAGATTAAACAACGAATAAAACAATGTAAACTGTTGCCAAATCAACTGTTGGCCTATTTTTTAATCATTGCATGCAATGAATTGATTGTTTGTACATATATTCAAAAGATTCGCAATTCACTCATGTCCACCTTGAGCAGTACGCAATACCTTCAGGCATTTGCAATTGCAAATCAAACTCTCACCAATGTGACTATATTAATATCATGCTCCTCAAAGTAGTGTCAAAAATGGGTGATCATCAAAGTGGTAGCAAATAACTAGGTATTATTGACGTTCGCTAATTGTTCAATGATCTCTGCCTGATTTGAAGCAACATCTGCATGAGTTGTGGCATGACAAGCGGTGGGATTGTGAAAGGTTCTTTTGTGTTGCGAAATAATTCGCGCTTAAACATGCACATTAACCTTAGACACGCGGTACTTCAGATAATCGTGATTGTACACATTTTTTCACGTCATAACAACTTTTGAAAACAAAAATGAAAGTCCGTGCCATGTCTGAACCAAAATATCCTGAAATAATTTTGCCGTCTCTGAAGGGGAGCAAGAGGTTAGCTACTTATATCTAATCAGTATACATCTATTTTTTCTTCTGCTTTGCGTCAATGCAACGTTGTTAAAAAGGCGGTTGCATTTCGCTATCTACATTAGTGTTGGTTAAGGGCTGAGAAACGGAGGCAAAACATGAAACAATACGTTGCATTTTGAACATTTTTTGTGTTAGAATATGTGCTTGTGTGTAAACGTTTGAAGAGGTTTGAAAAACGAATATGTGTATATTTTTAAGTGTTTTAAAAAACGACGTAGATGTTTCGAACAGCTCAACGACAGGTCTCTATTAGGGCAAATGAAACGTATACGGAGAAAATCACTAAAAGTACCAGCAAGTAGAAAGCATGGTCAGTGAGGCGGAGCTTGTTGTGTTGATCCTTCGTGCCGGGCGTTCGTTGCTTTTCTTCGCATTCATCTCGTTTTAACCCCCCACTACTTGACTTCCACTGTTTTTTATCTTTCGACTTCACTGACCACACATTCATTGTACTGATAGTCTCAGTGACTTCATCCCAAGACATATGGCTGGCATTGATGAATATCCGCCGTTAAGATGGTTGACACAATGTCGTCTGTGTTCAAATGTAAGAGCAAACGTTTTTATTATTTATATCATGATTCCTGCTAGCTGAATCTGCATTTATGTGCATAAAATGTGCTATGCCTCTAATGCCCTTTCAAACAACTGGAAAAAGAATAGGGTCTATTCCATCAAGGAATCTATCACGAAATTTTGAAGAGGAAATCGATTTCACGTAAAATTACGCATTCTCAGTAGTAAAATGTGCACGGAAAGCTTACGGGTAAAACGTTGAAAGACTAAAAAGTTGAAAAGTAAGCGCAGAGAAAGGCAAGTAAACCCAAGACTAAAATGTATAATTCAAAACGCAAGCTCAGAAATGGGAAATTCTTGACTAAACTGATTGACGTCAAGAACACATGCTACGACAAATAAAAAACTTAGACTAACGAAATTAGAATAAACGTTTACTCAAAAAAATGGTTTCACTAGAACTACGCAACTAATTCGTTGATTAGCGTCAACCGCATTTCAGTTTTGATTTACGACTAGAATTCCATCGTTCATCCTTCAGCTTATATCCAATAAAGAAGTGATCTGGCTTGGGAAGCGTTGGTTATTTAGCAGATTTTTAATGTAGCCAAATGTCGACATTTTGAGCAGAGAGGATTGTGCCAAAAACTCAAAGCAATAAACAAAGATGTTCTACGTGTACAATAAGTTAAGATAACTCTGATTTCTCTGTATTACTTTTTGCAAAGTAGGCCTACTGCAGGTGTACCTTTTACCCAATGGCAACTTCGTATTCGAAAGAACAAGATGATTTCGTGATGTACAACGATGAAAATGAGACATTTTCAAAAACAAACGCGTAAGTAGAAACGATTGACTTTATTTTGAGAAAAATGAGCTTTGTGTTATTTTATCTGGAGCAAATTTTGCCGAGTAATTTGTTGATTTTATGAAGCAGAATAGGAACATAAAAAGTAAATCCATGGTTTACATTAACATGCATTAAGCAGCTGGTTTGAAGTGAGGCGATTTTTCTTACCTCAACCTATAATCAGTAGTAGGCGAACTATGGACTGAAAACAATGGCTTGCGATTCTAAACACTTGCGAAGCAAAATCTTTTACCAGATGTTTGCGAATTAATTCATGTCAATCAACGGGTTGCTATCATGTTCTTTGGAAAGGGCGTGGCAGGAGAGGAAATGGGTAAATTTGATTTTTTCCTTGTACCTCTTCATTAGAAAAATGTTTTTCTTTTGGTTTGTAGTTGGTGAAATGAAATTTATCCGATTTCACCACGGTTGCCCCAAAGAAAAAGAATCCTTTGGCCACCCCTGAAAAAACCACTGCTGCTTCCCACAGGAAAAAGTCCTTCTGACTACCATGGTTGTATGATGAAATGATTGAGTTCAGGGAAATGAGGATAAAATGTTCGAAAAACTTTTTCAATCGTCCTAAACACTTTCCAAGGTTTGTTGCAAGATATGCAGTATTGGCATAGCAAACTTGCAGATATTTTAATTAATATTGCAGAACATTCATCTTTCCTTTTGATGTTGGTGGATCTGCAGCATCTGCTGCAATCATCAGCGTATTTTTTGTGATTGGTGTTGTTGGCAACATTCTTACAATACATGTCATCAGATCCACACCAAAACTGAGGTAAGCTTTCGTTGAAATAAATTCTTTATTTCCATCTTCAGAATTAAAAAAAAGCTGTAGATGAATGCGCTTGGCAAAATTATAAATTTATAAGTATATTTCAAAAGCTCCACGTTTGTGGCACAATAGAGCATATCGTTTAATTAACAATTGTTACGACAGTTTTATCGGCAGAAGCCCGCAATAAACAGGTTAAGCCAAGACCTTCTAGCAAACACAGGCCATTCAACGTGCGTGAAAAACGTGCTTACATCACAGCGAATCGTCTGGCTGGCTCGCGTGTGTTGAGCATTCGGTAGTGTTCCGGGAATTCTTTTCGAGATATTTGTATTTGAAACACACCATGTACCCGGGCAGAGCAAAGATTTGCACAAATTCCTTATATCAATGTCACATTACTAGAGTTATACAAAATCTGAAGCCATGTAATCACAACATTCAGCGTGAAATGGATGTACTTAAGCTTGGAGTGAGTGCTTACGTTGTTCAAATCAATTTAAAATCTGCAGTTTTCTCTTTTTTGATAGTTTATCACAGGTGAGTTGATCACTTCTTTTAAAGCCATAATCGTTCAGCAGAATGTTGGAACAAATCCAACAAGCCATATTTACAACTGTAAGCGAATCATGTTTGCTTTCACAATTACCCCACGAAAGGAAAGGAAAATCGTCGGCTTCCAACACCGATTGCCATAGTTTAACAGCAAAATCCCGCTGGGAAGAACACTTCTGATACTCGTCACTTTTACAAACCCTAGTAATGAACAAGTAGCTCATCAAAGCAAGCAATGTGAACAATGTCTGGTGATGGAAATGAAAGATCACCCCGTGAAATGACTTTCATAAGGGAAACTGTAGCCTACTGGACATCACTACAATCACAAGTCATTCGACTTTCATAGTGAATGTACGGCAACTTTTTGTTTAAAGCAAAGCAAGCCAATGTAGTGTCCGGCGAACATTTGATCGGCCATATCTTTTCAACGGATGGGGTTAGAGAGCTAGTGAAAACATCCCTGGATGCAAGAGACAACGAGGAGTCCAACGAACTTGACAAAAACATACCTTTAAATTTGACATTTTTGAGAAAAAGCCATATTTGTCCATTTACCCTTCTGATTTTTTGGCAATTTTCAGAGAGAATCCAAAAACTCGTTTCCCGCGTTTCGTTTAGCTTTTCCGATCCGTATTTTGCGCTTCGCCGACGTCTGACGAACTCAAGAACACAATATTCTTAAAAACGTGAGTCCGAACTGCTTTGGAGGGAAATTAGGGAGTAAAGAAGTGTAGGTTATGTCGATTGACTTCCAGACCACGTTTTGGGTCCTGAGAAAAAATTCCAAGGTGTAATTACTTGGTTTCTTCTTTAGAATGTTCTAGAGGGCGTGTCATGCTACAACGCATTTGTACTTTACCTGACCTCGACCAGTTTAGGAATTAGCGTCCAACTCTACAGTAGTGTTGTACCGAGTGTTACGGGTTAGCGCACAATAGTGCTAAGAATGTGTCTGTAACCGTGGGGTTCTGGCTACAACACCGTTGCAAAACATTCTGTTATTACCCATGGCCCAAATTAGGAAGGCTAGTGAGGTTGCATAAAACAAAATTCGAAATTTACACTTGCTCTAGCCAAATTTACACACGTTCTGTGCACGAACAAGCATATATGAGTTCTATCAATTAAAATTTGTTCTATAGGTTATCTTTCACTGTAGTGGAAGTTGCTTGTGCAAAATAAAAAAATGCCTATACTTTTCGTTTTTTCTTGAGATGAAAAGATATTTTACCAGAATTAGATCAGTACCGCAACATGATAATAGCTTTTGAGTTATTTTCCGATAAAGCTGTTTTGTCCAAGGAGCTCAACTCTATGTTTTCATAAATATTTGTAGAGACTTGATAAGTGTCCAATAGAACGGACATAACACATGTCACAGTGAGATCTGGAAAGCTTGTTTTCTCCGGAGCGTTGGTGAGAAAAATTCATCCACTGGTATTGACAGAGCCGGTGCAAGCAATTCCAGCGCCCAAAGCGCGATCCATTTTCAGCGACCTCTCGTAGCTTGATGACGTCATTCTGTTCAACATGTTCAATAAACCGTGACGCGACTATTTTTACACAATTAACATTCTCTTTGTCCATCTTTTGCCAGTGCGTCCTAGGCATGGTCCATTCCAGCACCCTTTTACTTTAAAATGACTTTTTTTCGTTGTACATACGATAGATAAGAACTTTTGCAGAGGCTAATTTTTACATTAATGCCGAGTTCATGTGGACACCAAATTCATAAAAATATTATTCACACAAGTAACACCCGTTGCAACATTCATGTAAGCAAAAAAATCCAACATAGATCTTAAAACTTTGCCTTCTAGATCTTTTTTGGCAAACTGAATGACAATGACCTTCATGAGATGAAGTCTCTGACTGAATAGAAACGTGGCTAGATCCATCAATCTTTCGTCAGGATCCTCCATGGCAGTAGTTCGACCTGGGGTCCATGAACCCTTGAGGCACAGGAATGTGTTTTACATGCAGTGGTCTTTCCAAGAAAATTTCACACTGAGCAAATATATCTTTTATTGGGCATGCAGTTGCGCAATCCTGTAGACAGACAGTAAGTAAAGCGAAACCAGTAAAGCGTTTCAAGCGTTTAAGTTAAGGGCTCTTAGGAGTGTTGCAAGAACACGAGATTTCACTGCGCAGCTGGTCCGGTGACACTGTGCGCTTGCGCACCTGAGATGGAACATTGTTTACGGGGTCCTTAAAACTATACTCCAACAACGAAAATCCGTTAGTTATTATCAGGCCATTTGGGCCATTATAATCAGCTTAATCGCACCACTACTGTAGTCTGATACGTTCATGTTGCAAGTCGACTGACCTTTTTTATCTGATTTTGATGACGTCAATTGGCGGCAGGCCGAAGCCTGAATTTTCTCGCCCCCTTTTTGCCGGGGCGGTTGAGGTTCCCACTGCTCATGCTAAGAAACGGCCAGATCTGAGTTACCAATAAACGAAAAAACCCTGACAAAACGAAGGGTTCCGCGGCGGTTTAGGGTGCAGTGAAAGCGTCCCGCAACAACGAAATTTTGAGAACCACTGCTCCATGGTGTCATCTTTTGCGTTATAGTCAAAGTGAGTTTTATTCATCTCGTTTGTGGCTGAAATGAATGCCATTGGGAGTAAAAATTCCAACCACCTTGTAGCACACGCCTGCCTCCCAACCATGCTACAGTTTTTGCGATGATTCAACTGCAGAAGCGTCAGATACTCGCAGTCGCAGGCCCATTGTTAGTCTGGTGTCGTAAAAATCAACAAAGTTCCACATGCAGAACAAAACTCTGATGTTCGCTAACGCACGGAGGGAATCTGTTTGGTTAAATAAATTAAGGCGGTGCGTTCTCTAATCGACATTTTACAGGTTAAATAGGCTACTAACATCAATAATGCTGGCGTTTTGGTACCGTTCGTAATTTGACTACACTGGGTGGCTGAAACATGATAGTGAAGGTATCGGCATAAGACAATACTCAGCAAACATGGCGCAGTCAAGAAAAATCAAGAAATGAAAGAACAGAGATGGCAGCCTTACAGTTTTGCAGTGAACTTGATAAAGTATGGCCTGAGATGCATTCCTTGTTGGCCTTTATAGATTTGCAAGCACCCTTGGCAAAATCCATTCCAACACCCCCACTTTATAAACAAAGATCTTTTTTCTGTATATGGTCACGTTATACAATATGGAAAAAAGACGTGTGTTTTACACAAAAAAAGATTATAAGTTGAATAAAATTTATACCAAATTGCGAAATAGCTTATCTATAGTACTCTATATACGAAATTGATAAGAATAATCCTTCTCCACCAAACCTGAAATAGTGCATGACCCTTTTCTTCTCATATACTGCGTGGACATGTGTTCTATTCACTTTATTCATGTTCGTTTACTTTTACTTGGTGTATGTTCGTCACGTCCTGAACCACACAATTGCATTTATTGGTCTTTTTTGCGTCCAATTTGGCTGAGCGTCCTAGGCAGCAGCCTAGTTCGCTTAATGGCAGCGCGTGCACTTGGTGTTGTTGATTGATTCATGATATGGTAACTGGCAAAAAAGCTGGTTATGAACATTTTTGAGATTTTGGTCTCCAGTCTTCGGTTAAATAAAGTCAATGGTGGACGTTCCACGACTAAACTGCAACTGTATTGTCATAATGATGCAAAAGTATTCAATTAACTTGTATACATACCCAGACACATCGAGGTTTATTTACTTCAAACATCCATTGAAAACAGTGTGATTCTGCAGCATTTGTACTTCAGTAAATCAATAACTTTGACCAACGTATAAGTATCTTTTCAACAATGATGATCGATCACATTGTAGCTGGAAACAAAGTGATTGGCATCTTGTCAAAACGGTGGTGAATGAAATGTTATTAATCTTCTATAATAATAACACTTTTCCTCAAACCAATGAACCTGTTCAGAATAGACCTGTATTTCAGATCCAAAATGCATGTTAGTCCACACAAAGCTGGAAACTAAAAACCAAATGTATGCGAAGCAAGTCTATCCAGGCATTTTACAGTGGTTTACACAACTTATGTTTGATTTGATATGTTTAAACAAAACTATGTTTAGTGTCAATCGCTATTTCAAACATGCTTTTAATTTTGCTTCATTTTCCCACAAAAAAGATGTCTCAAAAAGATGTACAAGATATTGAGTGAATTGTCAAGAAAACGCAACAAGATTTGATAAAAGCACTTTGTTTATGAATTTTACCAACAGAAACAATTTCATGACCCTCATCGTGTCATTGAGTGTGTCCGACCTTATTTCATGTTGTATCAGCTGGATATGGTTGTATCGCAGAACGTGGGGTTTTGATTGGTTCGATTGGCCATCATTTCTGTGTCGGGTACGTTCTTGTCAATTTGAATTTGTATAACTGCATATGTTTCTTATGTGTAGAGTAGGCAAGGGGTTTGAACTTACAGGAATTCTGAAACGGGTATTACCCACTTGGTGACCTCTAAAAATAGATTCTCAACCATTTCGTGCGGCAGACTAAGTCTCCTATAAGCAAATATCTTCGAGGACATAAAATACGCTATAAACGTGAAATGAATGGAAATTTACATTAGTAACGCGACTCTGGAGACCCTGTCATGAATTTAATTAATGTTCAAACGATCGCTTTCGTGTCATGATTTGATCAACGCGAAAGCACGAGCAAACGACGATTGCCTGTAACAAAGGTTCATACGTTTCAGTTTAACTGGGCAGCAGATACGATGACAAACTATGCTACAGCTTTGCACATCTTTTTCTTTGCTGCTCTGCGTTATATCACCATCTGCCATTCAAGTCAGTTTACAATCAATTCGTTTCCTCGCATTAAGGTTTGTTTCCGATTGTTTTGTGTTCTGCCCCTTGGAATGTTCTATCAGAATTCATCAAAACTGGTGAAAATGTTCATGAAAAACAATTGGAAACGTACAATAACTATCATAATATGGTTGAAAGTCTTTTAGTCTCTGAAATACTTTTATCTTGTTGCATCCTGGATTTTTGAGTGGACAATCAGTGGCTATGAAAACACATATTTTTTTCAAACAAATGCACTCAGGATGATAAATCTATTCTATGGCGTACCTTCATGTTTTCTGTTTATATTCGAAACAATACGTTAAGGAAATGCAATTTTTGCAAAGGTTTGGATCTGCTTTATTTGGATTATCAGTTTTGCCACGGGATTCGTCCCCGTGTATAGTTTCATGATCGTGAAGAAAATTAACAGAACGAGCGGCTTACCAGACTCTAGATGGGCGTCTTGCGGCTTAGACATGGAAAAGTGAGCTGCGAAGTGGATATTGATGTTTCCGATTATTGTTGTACACGTCTGATTTTTCAGCGATTTTATTGATCTGAAACGTACGGAACAGTACTTTCACCGTTGTAGACAATAATTGAATATAATATTTTGAAACTGTGATTGATTGCGACTAAAAAAAGCAATTGCTAAGTACTGCTTGTGAATTATGCTAACGCAGGTTTGTAATAAATTGAAGATGTTTTTTGCTAAGTAAGATATTGTTGCAACCAAATATTTCTAGAACTGATTTACTAAAACATGAATCTTTTTCCGAAACATGTTCAAGGAAACTGAACATGATGCCTCATGTTTGTTTGCTATTTGCCTCATGTTTGTTTGCTATTTGCCTAGTAAACGTTGTATTGTTGAGACATTGAGTGCTATACCAGTTGACTTTATTTCTCTTTCCAAAAGTTATTCAAAACATTATTTGTTAAGCAAAGTTTTCTATAAAAGTCTTAAACTTGGATGTCATTTAAAATCGTCTTAGAAACAAAAGCAAAACTACTAATATTAAGATCAAGTCGGGTACTTCCCAACAACCGTTTCAATTCTTTCCAAAGAAGAACCGTTTCAAACTTTATGGTCTCATTAAAGGAGCACAGAGCAATACCGTTTCTGCCTATAACTGAACGCATTATAGATTGATCAATTGAAATGAGTGATTTTCAGCACTTCGATTTCCGGAAAATAAGGAAAATCTGAGTTTTTTGAAAGGACTAAGTTGTTAAAGTCTGCATAGAAATTAAGGAAAACGACAACCGTAAAGTTTACAAAAAAAAAGGTTTTTATACAATCTTCAAACATTTCATTGATAATAGTTGTTTGCTGCAAACAATACATTGATCACTTGAGATCAGGTGTGCGCTTCCTGAGTAAAACCGATTATACGCCTTGTGAAGTCGTGCAGTGTGGTTAATAGATCGCACACACTATTCGAAAAAATCCTTCGAATAAACGAATATTTACCTAAGCGATTATGCAGGAAAGCAGCGGCAAATAATCTTGTGCTCTGAGTGAAAGTTATAAAAACCGATGTTAACGTGTGACTATGCAGCTGGATTAACCCGGACATCGAGGGCTTTATGGGCATAACTTTGTAAAACTTTAGAAGTTACAGATTGCTTGATTTTGTGTTCACAATACGAATGGGAATCTGTGTGATGACACATAGCAGTTTGCTATAAATTGGGCGACACATGAATTTCAAACAAATGATGATTATTTAATACGTTAATAACTGACATTATTTACATCCATTTTGACTTCAACTTCGAAATCACTCCTTTTGTTTGAAAATAAAGCTAAAACCAGGTTAACCTTTGGAAATATGTGCCGCTCACACATATGTTCAAGATTTATGATATTTCATCCTCTCATATTATTTGATTTTGCCGATGAGAACAGAAACTTGAATGAGTCTGAAAAAGTGTTAAAAATTGTCAGTGGATGAGAAAAGCAACTTCTCAGCAGTTTTTGTCAGAATGGAAAATGCGACTTTGGAACCTTTGAATTTTGGTCTAATATTCATTAAAACTTGCATAGTTTGTGAAACTGTCAAGCTTTTGTTCTTTTTTCAAACATGTCTGGAGCATCTTCATTAATGCTTGACTATACTTAGTGATGCTAAAATTCCATGTGATCAATGTTGAACTTTATTTGGGTAAAAGCAGGAGTTGGAATGTAAACAAATGCAACTTGGCCAAAAACGGGGCATCACTGATTGCAGCAAATAATCTGAAAATTTTCAATGGGAAAACTGCGTTGGGGTCTTCCAGCGTTGCTATTGTTTAGTTATTCTTTAATGCCGAAACAACTGAATGTTGCTATGATTGTCTCATAATCAAATGATCTCCTGTCTTGGTCATAAAAACGCATTTTTTGAGTAATAATGCAATTTGGTTGTTCTAGGAAATAATTTATGTCCTTATTTGTCAAAACGAGATTTTAAATATGCGTTGCTCTTGCTACCACTGTTTCACACGAATGCATTCGTAAGGTGCCTGATGACCGCTGAATTGAAACTCAAGTTTTGACACATTTATTTGTAAGTCAGGGTTTCTCAAACTTTTTGTTCTGCGGCCCAATTTCAAAAATGGAAATTCCATTCTACCCATTTGCTGGGTAGCCTACACGTTAATAATATTAAAGCAATGAACGTCCCATTACAAATCTCAAGTGACATTTTGTCTATGGTGAATCATAAAAATGCACACAATCCACGAAAATAACTTCACAATAATAAACCATTAATACTATGGAAACAGTAAAACGAATAAAAAATCAGCAAGAAAAAAAAACGATTCACTTTATTAACGCAGAACTGTTGGTATGGATTTACTTGATGATTTTTACATATCATAGACCATCCATTCGTGGATGGATACAAGACAACTCTGGACGAAAAACATCCTCAACATTTGAAAACAGAGTCGGTTTTTGGACTTGATGACTGTCAAGTTTGCGAATGCTGCTTCACACAAATATTTTGTGCCAAAGGGCAAGAGTTTATGTACGACTTGTTCAGAAAAGGCTTCGCATTCATTTCTCGTTCTTATCCACAAACCATCTAAAGTCTGTTTTGAAAATTCCAGTTGTAAACATTTGTCGCTTGATAACTCCTTAAATTCATCTTTCGTAGGCCAGTAATGGCAGGTGTGTGACACCTTAAAGTTTAATTTTGTATGGTTTGCGGATCCAACTTTTTTTGTAATGAAATTCCATAGAAAAGCACTTCCGAGGCAGTGTGTGACGGCATTCCAAATGATCTACTATAACCTTGACAATCAACTGAATGGTAACGTTTTGGTCGGTTGAAACAGTATTTGTAGCAGCAAAAATTTTTAAATTACAATTCTCTGACCACTTCTCTACATTGTATGTTTTACAGTAAATGCTTCAATTTTGTCTTTAAAAGTAAAAATGTTGCAGTTTTTTTCCAGAAGAGACATGTTCAAATCATCTAGTTTCCAAAAAATTTCGGACAGATAGCATAGTTTAGCAATCCAAGAATCATTGCGAAAAACCAGGGCTTCGGAGCTGGAGCCGGAGCCCGGAGCCGGAGCCAAGGAGCAGAGCATTTTCCTCGGAGCAGGAGCCGGAGCAACTGTTAAAATTAAGGCGGAGCAGGAGCTGGAACCGGAGCCGGATGTTTGTAGAACAGCTCCAGCTCCAAAGCTTTTTTTGAGATGCTATTTTTATTAGTTGATGTTTGTTCCACTAGTCAAAACAGCAACCCTTTACAAAATAGAAAATTGTTGTCTCAAATACTCT
>Ga0210059_1002103_pt1 | contig 30919 bp, 18 predicted proteins | sample Ectturendosymbi2_FD_188042 | JGI IMG/M metagenome (GOLD analysis project Ga0210059, IMG submission 188042) | Ecteinascidia turbinata endosymbiont from Florida, USA - Sample 2 (SPAdes) (version 2) | ecosystem: Host-associated > Tunicates > Ascidians > Unclassified | place: Key West, Florida...
TGATGAGGATCTGTTTTTGTTATTGACCTTTTGCCAAAATGACTTCTTGGTTTTATCAGCCTGTAATGCAGCTGCTAGGCCATTTGCCTTGTGCATTTCAGCATTTTTACGACATTGCCGCAATGACTATCATGACTATACGACATTGCCGCAACTATCACCTCTGGGGCTTGGTCAAGATCAAAATCATTATAACCAGTCACGACTTTGGTCCAGATTACACATTACACTAGCCCAAATTACACAGATCACCCCAATTAGAATATATACTGAATACACTGTATTGAAAATATCTTTACTGTTCAGGATTTTTGAGCAACTTGTGCTTGCCCTGAAAAACAGAGTTTCCCCTGAAAATTTTCACTGTATTGAATATCTTTCTTACCATTCAGGATTTTTAAGCAACTCTGCGCTTTTAGCCACATAATGACAGAGCTCTGAATTTTGTTTGTGACATCCGTTGACTCGACTACTTCTGCAGAAACAAATGGGGCTGCACTTGCCTCCTTTATGTTCATATCAAATCTAATCACATCACCTATTGCTTCATTTAAATCGTTCTGAATTATGTTTGAGAAGCCGGAAAACACAGTAGATGTCTCCAAATGTCTAGCTAATCTTTCATATGTAAAAGTTCCACACAGTTGCCACGATTAGAAGAGGTCGAACTCTCATCGTTATCACGAAATGCTAATTGCTGTTTGGCTAGGAAGCAATTTACATTAATGAGGTTTTTCAAAATCTCTCGGTTTTCCCTTACCTTAGCATTGTGAACCCTGATATTTAGTCTCCCCTGATCGTTAAAAGCCAAAGCCGATCCTTGCGCTTCCAAACGGGTTTAAAACAGTTTGGTATTGAATGGGATTTGTTGACCTTGCATGTCTGCTGAGGCTTCTTGGTAGATTTTTCATGTCAAAAAATCCTGCTGTAGTCCGCACATTTTCCTAGCAAGTTTCCCCAACGTGGCTTGTCGCCTCGTCGGTCACGCCAGTGATGCCATATCAGTTCGATAGAACTTCCCAACTATGTCGTAACAATGACACGTATTCATTGAGGATGAGATACTGGCTGCCTCCCTTCGCCGCCTATCACCATAGCAGCATATCTGACCAGCTACTGATGTGGCATATAACGCTGCATATTAGGGTATATTATACACAATGTAAAGTAAGCGCCAGAGTATGGAATGCGAGAGCATATGGTTGAGGGAGTGAATATATTAAAAGTGTATACCAACATTATTACAGTGTAGCTGACATGAAGGTTACAGAGCTGACATAAAGGCAGTTGCACGGCAAGCGCTCACTCACCAACACCGTTTATGACAAACTGCTCAATGCGAAAGCCACCCGGTGAAAGGAGGCACAAACAGTCGCTGCCTCCCTTCGTGACTTTCCCCTGACTTGAAGAAATACGCAAATTCAGATGTATTGACTATGAAAAATGATTAGAATCATGCAGTAAATGCACCTTTTCAACATGAAAGGACAAATGTTTATTCAATTTGTTATTTTGCATCCCCAATTCGTTTTGCGCGTTTCATGATTATGGTAGGGAAGGCACTGCCTCGTGCTGTCACACAATAAACGTAGCCAGGGGTCGGCCAACAGGGTCATGCCCCCCAAATTTTTCGAAAATAAAGTCACTTTGCGCTTTGAGAGGCGGTATCCCAAACAAGATAGTGTTTTTCGCCGAGAATTAAACATTTTGGCCCCCAAAATTTTTTGCAACCCTCAAACTTATGTGCGGGGCTACGCTATTTTGTCACGTCACCAATTTTTTATCATTCAGAATTTCGAACAACTTGCGTTTGCCCTGAAAAACAGAGTTGCCCTGAACTTTTTCACTGTATTGAAATGTTTTTTATCTTTAAGGATTTTTGAGCAACTTGCGCTTGCCCTGGAAAACGGAGTTTGCCCTGATATGTTTCACTGTGTTGGATATAATTTTTACATTCAGGACTTTTGAGCAACTTGTGCCTGCCCTGAAAAACAGAGTTTGCCCTGATATTTTTCATTGCATTGAAATATTTTTCATCTTTCAGGATTTTTGAGCAATTTGCGCTTGCCCTGAAAAATGGAGGGTGCCTTGAATTCACTGTACTGAATATATATTTTTTATCATTCAAAACTTTGAACAACTTGCAATTGCCCTGGAACACAGAGTTTTCCCTGAACTTTTTACTTCAATGAAATATTTTTTATCTTTCAGGACTGTTGAGCAACTTGCACTTGCCCGGAAAACAGAGTTTGCCCTGATTTTTTCAAGCCAGGGGGGGCGGCCGCCTTCCCCGACCCCCGCCTCCTACGCCACTGGTCACAGCCGAAATTAACTCAATGATAGTTAACTGAAGTTAACTCAACGATCAATTACTGGTTGAGCGTTTTCGCCCCCTTTGTGTTGTTTTGCCCTCCTATCGCCCCTTTGACCCTCAAAATCGCCCCCAAGGGGGCGATTCCGCTCACTTTGAGAACCACTGATTTAAACCTTCATATGGTGTATAGGTAGTGACGACATATTTCAATGCTTGTGACATCACATACGGCAGTTCAAACCTCAAAAATTTATATAGTTTTTTGAAGTGCACTTGTGTCTCCCACTTTGTAAAAGGTTCCGCCACCCATGGGTTCGAGGTTCTAGTTTAGTCAGTTTTAATCTCAAATCACCACGTCTGCTGATTTCCAGTTGATTTCTCTTAGCACGCAGCAACTCCACAATAACGCAGCAGTGCTAGACCCACACTCGACCATACAAGATGACGGAAATCTTATCAGTAGGGACATTTTTAATGACCTAAAAACACTTGATAGTATGACTTTATTTTTCAAAAAATATGACTTTATGCGACCAAACAAAGTTACTGAGCTAGAACATACGTCTACTGTACAAAGAAGCATTAACAGTAGAAGTACACGTTTGAGATGGTAGCCTATTTTTGTTGAAGCCTACTAAAGTAGAGCTCATAACGAGAGAAAAATATTTTTTCTAAGCAAATTAAAAACATGCATGGACATTGGTTTATTTCTTTTCGGCAGCAAGCACATGCATTCCAAGCAGTGTATTACATTTCATCCAAATAACTTGGTTCACCTATGTCTTTGCCAACATTCGCAAGGTGCCCAAGTGGGTTCAGTTTGCAGGATGCAGCTTCGACCTGGCGATATAGTAGTTTCACCTGATATTTTGAAATTGTTTTGATGGTTTCCTTATTGAATTAGGTTGAAAACATGCAAGATATGATTTTATGACCTAAAATGGAAAAGATAACTTTTTATGACTTAATAACTTTTGTTGTAGACTTCGTAGGGGTGCAATTTTTGTTTTAAAATTCGTTTCATAGCTTCATGAAGCACTGAAGAAAATATGATTTTTACGACTTGAAGGCCCAGTTTTTGCCTTGCCAAGGTATTCGAGTGAGGATATTTATTTTCGCATCGTCGGACAGCCACATTGTAGTTCCTTTGATCTTGAAAAGAGTTTTCACGAATTCATCTTGTTGCAACTCACATAATTCCTGTTGGCAGTGTTCTGATGCTGCAGATAAATCTACTAAAAGTGATTGAGTCAACCACGAAAGGAACTCCACAGTGGCGTAGCTAAGGGCGGGGGTGGTCCGCCCCTGGCGGCACTTTTATGGGGGCGGCACTGCAAAGGCTGTATTGAAACAAAAGTGGTTTTAATGTCGGGACGCTACTCGCAGTTGAACGGCGTTTTTGATTTTGTGTAATTTAAACTATGGCATGTGTATTTATAAGCGATTGTTATCTTAGCCAAACAATAAACTATCGTGCATTACGGATGTTGTATCAATAGGTTTTTTTCCATGAAGCTGCAACACGGTTCTCAACACGCTTATCAACTCACTTGGTGTCAAATTTTACTGAATCACTACACGATTGATTGATCGAGTGTTGGGTCTTTGTTGACGTTTGATCGTACTCCTTATGTGACGTTATAGAACTTATTAGGAATATGATGTGCAAACGTGTAGCTGTGGTGAGCTCTAAGCTTTTGTAAGTGCTCTTAAGTTTTGTACCTGCGATTAAAGCGCATTGTTGGGTCTAAAAACATTTCTGTGCAAATCTAATAAATGTGTAGTTGGATTTGTGCTCGTCAAAATAGATTTCCGTGTTGTGGATAAATATAATCTAGCTCAGTATACTTCAACAGGCGTTCCGTGGAAGCCTAGCGTTCCGCATAACATATATTGGGGTTACGTGAGTTTTAAGGGTTCCGTGAGGGTTCCTCGTTCTTTTCTAGGGGAAATGATTTCTTGCTTCAGTGTGTTGATGCGTCATTACGAAAATTTTTAGATCACCGTGCTGCATTCAGATTCCAAGTAGGCCAGTTAGTTGTGCAGGAAGTTGGGTGCAGTTAATAGCCGAAAAAGAAATACTGATAGTTGTTGCGTCGCTTGTTGTTCATTGTTGTGCAATTGACGAAGAACGTTATTGTTGCATCACGGTTATACGATGTTGCCGACAGTGGCGATTCTAGAAATAAAAAAGTGAGGGGGGCACTGCGGGGCCAAGGAAAAAGCAGGGGTGGCAACATAAATGTCTATCTTGCAGGGTGATTTTCCATTGGTTTGAAGATTAAGTTGCTATGATTACGCGTATCAAACCCAACATAGGCTTGTGAATATCGTTAAATATGAACTAGCGTTATTATTCACTAGAGACACCCAAACGCTACTGTAGAATCAATCAGACACGTGTACTGGCATGTCGAATATTCTGTGCTAACCATGCAACTTCCACAGCACTACACATGCAAATCGAAATACCATCTTCCGTACACAATTGTACCGTCCCGACCTGAACGAAAGCAGCTTTAGAAAGTGAAAACAATTCACATGAAAGCGAAATGGTTCTAACCACGAATTCCATCTCGACACAGAGCCAAGTAGGCTGTTGATAGCCAACTAGTTTTATCAAAATATTATTACTACAAGGCACATAAAAAATAAACCATCGTCCAACGGATTGGTGACTACTGACTAACCCGTTTTTGTGGTAGCTTATGGACATTTTGAGATTATGGTGTAACTAGGGTTTTTTTAAGGAAAATGTTAGATACCCGGTATGGACCTGTAGGGAGCCGATTTCTCTGATTCTAGGGACCCGATGATAATTTTCTCTGATTTTAGGGACCCGATTTTCAAATCTAGGGACCCAAAACGGGTCCTTAAAACACCTTAAAAAACCTGGTGTAACCATAACAATGTTATGCAACTACTTTTACGAGTGTGCAGCGTGGATAGGGTGAGGACTATTCAATGCAGTATGCAGTTAACAGCAGCGAGGTTTCGGCACCAGTTGCACCTAAGTTACATAGCAACGCCGCAGAAAGGTGTGCATTGGCGTTTAGGGCGTGTACCTGATAGCAAGATGTAACAGTAGGCGTAAAACTTATTTTGCAGAATATTCCCAACAAAGTCGTTCATTTTATTATTCACACTGAATTTTCCTCTGACTGATCTGCAAAAGCTGACGTTTCAACCCTGCGTTGATTTATGACGGTCTTGTCATAAGCGAAACACGCACTAATTTTAAAACCTAAAAAGATCATACACATAGACAATGGGCAATATAATTCTCACACAGCTCCCTGCAGTCTACGTTAGAATTTTATATCATCACCTCAATGTAACTTAATCCTTCTTATATCAATGTCGGCTGTCATATTCATCAACGAAATTATTTAAATCTATTTTGAGCTGATACCTTTCAGTTTAAAGTATATCAGTGTTACCCAATCTTTCACTGGTCATGGAATTTCTGTGAAATGTTTTCTCTAATTTCATTTTTGAAAAACTTCTCTCGCATGAAGCGCCGGTGACGGGAAAAGTTACAGCTGCCAGTAGCAATCAAACGCAGTTTTTTAAGTAGCTACAAATGAAAAAAAATTGTTCGAGCCATGTAGGCAGCTTCGACTCCTTTCGAAGCAAATTCTTTGCCAAAGTTATATCACGTTTCAAATCATTTTCACTCAGGGATATCTACGAGCTCTAGATATCCTTGTTTTCACTAAATGAATATGATTTGCGAATTCTTTCAAGTGTATTTATGATGGAAATGTTTGACCTCCGGGCAAAGAGCTGAAATATGCAAAAGAATTGTTTCTGAAACATTACGGAAAATCCGTACAAAATTATAGGGGGTTGCAGGACATGTGGGTAGAGTTAAAACTGTAGTCACGAAGCACTTACGTGAGATGTTTCGAAGTCGTATACACAAGGCAGCAGAACGCAATACAGCAGCCAGGATAAATTGAGATAAGTTAACTGAAACCGATTCTTAATGCTTTCACAAACCTTTTTCTACTGGGACAAGCAACAATCTCCTGACAGTAATATAATCCAGTTCCATCTCACACTGAAATGCACGAAAGATCAATCTTTCCTCTTCTGTGACTGTTTCTTGGTTTCAAAATGAGTTTTTCAACACCACGACCACTGTCTGATTAAATTTCACGCAGGATCGGCGCAACGCCTGATGTGTGTCGTCATAAACAACTCTAGTTACCCGACATTCAAAAACAACAATACAGCTTATCACGCATTTGGGAAATATCGAATGCAGGCAAGAGGGGTTCTAAATTATCGTTTAAAATATTGCTGGCCGAAAGTTATCTACTGCATATCTCTAGGATTGCCAGATGGCCGGTATTTTGCTTCTAATTTAGCAGGGCAGTCAAAAGGCCGGTATTTTGAAAATCGGTGCCTGAAGCCGGTATTGTGAACATAAATAATTTGCCGTAACTTCAAAAAGAACGAATGCGGAATTTCTCAAAGTATAGTGACTCTTGTAGTGAATCTTATCAGAACAGTTGCTTCAGCGAAGTTTATTTGCTGCTGCTGACGCAATCCTTGGTGCGATTGTCACGTCACACACACACCGAAATGTAGCGAATCAGCCAAAATACTGGGAAATTATTAATTGTGACTTAACAATACTCATTGTCTCTATTTTCCCTGTGCCGCTTACGAATTACGACACAGCTTAGATCTGGCGCTGTTGACAAAATGGCCGGCATTTTTGCAAAACGCATTTGGCAAACCTAATATGTCAACCAAACGCACTTAAGCAGGAAATTAAGAAAATAACTGGGGGGGCAAAAGGGGGGCCAAGCAAAAATCTGGGGACCCATGGCCCACCCAGCCCCCCCCTTAGAATCGCCACTGGTTGCCAATGTACAGTTCACAGTACTAGAGAAAGAAGGCCCCCTTAAACTTTTGCAGTTTATTCAAAAGTATAACCTTGGAAACTCTGTTCCAAATATAGCAATAATGCTGCGAATTTTCCTTACAATTGCCGTTAGTGTTGCTACCTGTGAGGAGTTTTTCGAAACTAAAACTGATCAAGAATTACTGAAGATCTAGTATGAGCACCTTGTGGTTGAGAAATCTTGCCACACTGTCAATAGAGCAACAGTTGACAGATATAATATAAATTTTGACATTGCCATTGAAGATTTTGGGAACAAAAAGGCAAGAAGAGTTACTGTGTAGAAACTTGTAGTTTTCATTTCAGAAACAAAGATAGTCCTAATTTTTTACACTTTTTTACTATTTTTCCCTTCATGTCATTTTTGCTTTTTGTTTAACTGTTACTTACAACGTTTGAGTTTTTTTGTGTTTATTTAAAACATACCATATTTGAGCATGTGAGCGTACTGTAATATTATAATGGTGCACAAACTAGTTAACATATATACAAAGCTTTAAGAGGGAGTCAGTGTGCAATACCTGTTTTTATGGGCTTCGGGGGCGCCAAACTCAAGGGCCGCCCCGAACAGCCCATACTCTAGCAACGCCACTGGAACTCCATTGCTTTCAAGTCATGAAATCTTTCATTGAAGTTATCAGCATTTCCACGTGTGCAGCAATAACTGCATTTGCTTATTTAGTGATATCACATTCTTCTAACCAAGAAAATTGGACATAGCTTTTAGAGAAAATATTGCTTCTGCACAAACTGAGAAATGTCACAAATCCAATTGTCTTTGCTATTGCATCGCCAAGCGTTGCATTGGCTCCTTAACAAACTTTCTCGAAAATATCCGTTAAGTATCTCACATAAACTTTGCCATCTGTGGTCATCAGGAAAATCGTTTCAGATTTATCTGAAACGATTTGAAAACTCATTGAGTGGTGCAAATAGCTCCATAAATCTTTTTAGGAAGTTTCCCTTTGATAGCCAAGGTGTGGAGGAACAATCAGCTATGATCAGTGGCGTAACTGACGTGGTCAGGGGTGCGAACCGTCCCCCGGCAAGATAAATCTACTTAGCTTATATTTCGGTATTTAGTGTTCTTTTGGTTTTCAGTAGGTTGTTGTATTTTTTCGTTTTTTGGAAGTTTTTCGGAGTGTTTCCGCTGATTTTGGGTTTTATTGTGATCTCTATTGCTGTTTGCCACATTGTCTCTGAAGACTTCGGGCCTTTCCCATTGAAGCGCGATCGCTTCACACAAGTTTCTCAAAAACTTCAGAGAGACGGTAACAGAGCAATTGGACGATAACTTTGGGCTTCAGTTTGAGAACCTGTTTTAAGAAGAGGTGTCACAGTAGCAGTCTTCCTAGTCGTACAGGATATTACTCGGAAGACAAAATCAAGTTAAAAAGAAGGCTGAAGGGAGTAGCGAGGGACTGACTACAAATTTTAAGAATCCGATTAGGCAAATTGTCAAACCCTTTGCATTTATTAGGATTTAGACTATTTAAACCTTAAATATTTCGAAAGGTTCAAAAACAGGAGATAGTAACCGCTGATCGATAAGATATTGAAAATGTGGTAAATTTCCGTAATCGTTACTTGGAGAATTTGAAATGGAAGTAACATTGAAAAGATTGCACTTAGTACGATCGTCATGCATAGGTCTTCCGTTCACGTTTAATGGGTAACTATATTTTCTGCTGGGTTTCCATTTTTGATTTAAAAGCTTCCAATAATTGAGATCAGGTGTATTGACAGCATTTAGTTTGCTCATGAAATTATGCCATCATGGATGAAAAGACCAAGTCATGGCGAAACTGAAGTACAAAAAAGCACTGCCGAGCTTAAACTCAGAATTATCGAAATGCCGCGCCGCTGGAAAAGAATGTGGAATCGACGAGTGTGGTTTTGTTTTTGACGCGCTCAAGAAGAGACATCTGCGCGAACGCCGCGATACAGGTTAATAGTTATATAACTGGTGCGTTGTTTCAGTGATTGGCATCTCCCTGTATGCCTGCGCTTATTAATTAACACTAGCTCTGTACTGCGCTATGGTAAACCATTTTTGTGTTATTCAAGTACCCTTGTAATATGGACCGTGAGTTTGACGCAAAAATTAAAATATCTGATATGAGTTTCGCATATGGTACATTGTACTTGGCATTCCATTTGTCCACTTCACAGGGAATGACCTGTTTTCAACTTAGGCGTTTGCATGTTGTGTTTTTGGAACAAATGTTCGAAAGAATGTAATTGTACACAGGGCCCCGACGGGGGAGGGGCGGGGGGGAACTTTTGGTGAAAAGAAGGAATAGCAAATGGACTTTCATGGTCTTTACCACCACCTAGTGGTGGTGTGTGGGCTGCACTTTCCCATGTCGAGGCTCTGATTGTACATCGTTATATTAGAAACAACTTCATTCCGTTGTGTTGCTTGTGACTCCAATCATCAACAGCTCCAAAGTAATATGGCGATTTAGCAGACAGCTATTTATAAGTTGCAAACATCCGACACACTTGTGAAATAGTACAACAACACAAACAGAATTTTGCAAAAGTGCTTTCATCAAGGGAGTACACGCCGCTGAAAATCAAAATACTGTATAAGCTGTCAGTTTCGTTGGTTACTGCACCATTTTTTCAGGACAATTACAATGGTTTACAAATGTAGGCTACTGTGTTTGCGTTTAAGATGCCTACAGTCATACACTTTTTAATAAAAATTGATCTGTTCCACTTCTGTTGTTTAAATCAAACAAGACTATTTAAGTCAACATATATGTTGTAACGTTCGCATAATCGTTGCGTGTCTTTGCTTGCCTGTAGCCCTGGCGTTACGTTTTTCCCTAATTGTGTTAATTGCGGTGACTAGGCCTCGAGTAATTGACGGGCCGCGTTTTTCGTGTAATTCCGCATACCTTGGCGAATGTTTTTTCCGAGTGGTTGGAACGTTGAAGTGTGTCAGTATACGAATTGAGGGCTGAGAGGTGGTCCTTTAGTTTTGGAAGACGTATAGGTCTTTGCAGCACAAGGCTGATATAGCATAAGGCTATTTATAATACAGGACATAAGGTCCTGACAGCATAAGGCTGGGTTTCATAATTTTCGCTAATCACGATTTGTTGACGCGTTTATTGGCCAAGTTTGTGGGCTCGTCGAATTGAAGTAACGTGAATTAACGAATTTTGTGGCTGTCTGTTCTCTTGATGTAGACCTGTCGGTCAGGAAGCTACATATGTTGATTAGGTCGACAGCACAACCCAGCACCAAATCTAAAACGACGCCAAGCTGTAGGAGTAACAGTCATGTGCTCAGTTGAATCACGCAAGATTCCGCACCATTGTGGCACCACTCACTCAAAACCATATAAAATTTATTGCCACATTTTCTACCTGTGACCGTTTCATCTATCTGCTTGCATAACTGCAAGCACCAGACAAAATGAATTTTGCTTATCAGCTCTCGTGAACCTATGCACGCCGTTTTCTCCGAGGTGGGATCTTTTAGATTGGAAGAAGTAATTCTGCCTGCTCATGAAAAACAAACGCGTGCGTTTACGTTGACTTTTTTTGCACAAGCCTAGTTTTCCTCTTTTGAATTTTTGAACTTGTGGTTTCTTTTTACTTCATGTTTAGTTTACCACCTCTTATTTTTAATCTTTGCAGAAGCGCAAGAGCCTCTTGTCATGTAAGGTGTAAGTCAACAAAAATGGCAAATTTTTGTTAAAAAGGAACACCAGCTATGCAGCGGAAAAATTCAATTAACAATACAGATATTATTGATTGGACAATCAAATGTTGAAATTAAAAGAATTGTGATGAAACATACGAGTGGTAAATAATAGCAACTAGTTTCAAAATGCATTACTTTATCAGCGGACCACCAAACGAAGCGTAAAAAATCGTAGGATTGAAAAAAACTTTTGCCGAAGGAGCTGCAACTTCACCGTACTGCACTGCGCTACATACACTGCCTTCAGTTGCACTTCATTGGTTAAAACTGAAAACGTGCTAAAAGATTGCATCTTTACCGTATTCTCAAAGAATACCCCTCATAACTAGAAGTCGGAACACTAGCGCCTCCGAAGGACACTTCCGTTCCGCTGCAGACGAGGGTTGGCAATGACTTTTTTATGAACAAGACCACATATTTTTCTTAGCTCAGAACAAAGTAATTGTAGCATGACAAACACCTCAAGACTTACGTGGTTAAACGTCAATTTTTCTATCTGAAAAATGCGCAGAGTACACCTAAACGCGACAAACTTTTCAGTGTGCATGTACTTCTGCACTGAATACCTAAACTGAACAATGGTCTTCAGGTTACAACTTACCACTGGGAAACGGCCGATTAAGATTTTCGGTGTTTGGTCATTCGCGCAAATTTTTAAATCTTGGGAAATTGTCGAAGTCAACTATGTTGTTGCGGAATCATGTAAGGAGTAACTTTTCAGTAAGCAGCCAAGAAATGTTAGAGTCTTGAGTTTAGCGTAAGACTTTCATGATTAACTCTAGGTCTCTACAACACCACCACTGCTCCAAACCTATTGATCGATATCGGAGAAACAAGTGTCGCGATGGAACTTCTGTTCAGAGCTTGACATTACAAGCAACGGCTGCTTGGTTTTTAGATAAGTCACATACGAGATAATAAAATAAATTTTATTATGTAGCATCATCTTCGCTTTGCGAACAGTAAAAGGACGCGTTACGGCGCTTAAACGTTTTCAGCTTCAACGCGGAGCTTCCATCCAAAAGCTCAGAGTCTGTGTCGCTGGACCGTTTGGCTCCGGCGCTCGATTTCGAGCAGTTGTCTGAATCCGATGTCGCGATGGGAGAGAACGGCTCCGGATCCCGCAACGGCAAACGTTTGGATGTCGGGGTCGATGCAAAACAAACGTTCGACGGCGATGGGAGGTCCAAAGAAAACCTGGCTGCCATTCTTGGTGCGATGACGGGTTTTCCTCTTGCTTTGGAGCTGAAAGAAAGCAACAGTAACTCCTGTGACACATGCTCTGCTTCGTGTCAAATCAAAGGTGGTGGACTTCGATTCATCACAGAAAGAATGACAACATGACTAAGTCCCAAAAACTTTATGTACCTGTCATACCGTATTTAACCGATTGTAACCCGCACTCGAACACATGGCAGGTGTAGCAACCAGCTGATATTTTCGGGAAGGGGGTACAAAATGATAGTAAGTTGTTGTTGTATCTAACAACTACACATGTTTTTAAAAATTTCGGGGGAAAAATGCGCCGTTTTGCCTGGTTGCGAGTCTGCTTAGCCACTGCGATTATCCTACCCGATTCGCATGCTTTATGCAAGCTTAAAGACCTCCACAGTATGCGCACGACTTTTCCTCATTCTTGAACTCGAGCTATTTTACAAAAAAACTGCAGTTCGTGCGAATTTTGCCAATAAAACTGTGAAATGTTTTGCCGAGTAACGTCTAGATCTACCCCACGATAACACCCTCACAATGCCTACTGTTATGTGTGAACCAATGGTGCCAACCGTATCGCACTGTGACAGGTGCAATGTCCTGCTGTTATCAAATGCCACCTGCCAACACGTTCACACTTCTTGTTTGTCTTGTTATATGTCGGCCGTGCGCACGTGAAGGCACAGTAGATCTGTCACCTCACCTAAGAAATTTGTTGACCTATTTGCGATACAGGTAGAGAGGAACTTGGTTTGATAAAGCGTACCAACAGGAAGATGTTACAACAAGCCGCACTTGATTGTAAGCAGCATGCAATGATGAAAAAAACAATGTAAGTCGCGGCTTAACAATCGGTCCAATGCGGGAGCACAATGAGCGATAACACGCAGATTTCAAAGACCAATTGGCACCTTGACTAGACTGAGTGGTCAATCGATACCGGTCGCATTTCTGTCTAGTTACCACTTCACCAGGATACTAGAAAACGGTTTTGGTGAATGGTGAGTCGTGTGGATTTCAGTAGCACGTAACGAATAAAAAACGGGCAAGAAGAATTGTACATTATGGCGAACTGGACACCAATAAATTTTATTGTAAGACATTATTTAGTCTGCGCTATTTTACAACACTTAAACGAAGACTAAGTCCGTGTCGAAAAAACTCTACCAAGCAGCTATTCTCACCCGTCGATATCTTCCTCGACACCAGATGATGAAGACGAGCACGCCATTCCTACATCGTCTGAAGGTATTGACGAAGACTTTTCACCAGGATCTGCAGCCACTAGTGGCTTGTTCGTGACTTCTAAATCAGAATGGAAAATTATAACACCACTGAAGACCAGCAATATCAGTTCGAAAATATCACGCGAAAACACAAAAAAACACGCTAATGAATTTTCCACTCTGATAATCCTAATAAGAACACAATGCATGATTGAATAAACATATTATTCTTGCGGTGTAAAAAGACTTGAAACAATTTCTCAACGAAAATGCCAAAGTATCAAGCGTGAAAAACACAGCAAAAAATATTCACTTGATTGGGAATCAAATCGCTGTTGCTTCTGCACTACCTTTCAACGCTGTGCTGTTCACGAATTTATAGATTTAATCCAGATGAGGCATGGTAGTCAAGAGAGGGGTGCAAATTTAAACTAAAAATTAGCCACTACAGCCTACAACAACGGATGACTTTCGCGCTCATTTTTTGCTGATTAAGCGCAAAATGCAATATTGTTTTACGCATCGCAGCGAATGACGAATCAGAGAAATTTATGTCCGACGAAGGTTTATAGCTGACATGACATTAGCACATGTTTCCAAATGTCAAACACGATGGGACTACGGGTCGTACCTTCGTCGTCGTCATCATCATCCTCTTCAATGTTGATTTCATCTGGATTAATGGACGTATTGCTGATAATAGCACTTGGTATGTCGTCAGCACTTTCGCTCATCCACGAAGAGTTATTCAGGCTGACATTAACACCATCGCTCTCCTAGAAAAACAGTAACGTCAAGTAAAAAAGTGCAGGTTTAAGGCGAAAAAAATTGTCTAACAACCGTCAACCAATCATTAGTGGCGTTATACGTTCAACCTCCGCAAGTAACAAACGCTGTGCTCATTAAGAGACAGATTTCACAAAACCTTTGATCAGAACAATTAAGCAAGATTAAATACTCTTTAAACGCAGTGAAATGTTTTTGTTTGAAGATGGTCGGAAATAAAGATTGAAAATGGGAGTTACTTTCTCACAAAGCTTCACAACAGAACCGAATGTTTTTGGTGAATAAACTAATTTGGTGTGATTTTCCTCCTCAGTTTCAGGTAACTCAGTTTTTACACACGGAGAACGGAAACGTAGAACCAACTCGTGGGGTTATTAACAGCTTATTAGATAAAACCTCAGGGATAGTCACACTTGCCAAACGGCGACTGCTTTCGGATACACAGGTGACGATTTAAAATTTCCGCTTTATGATGCACAAAAAGTTCGATGTTCGATCCTTCGTTGTAATTGTGTTAATTGTCAGCGTTCCTGAGGTTAAACCTGTCGAAATTTTCACGTCTCTAGCAAGCACAACAAATTGTTCAGATTTCGCCAACGGGATACAGGCTAAAATCTTGAGCTGCTTTTCCCAAATCTGACAGTTTTCACATCAAATCAAGACATGTCAAATTAAAAAACAAGTTGCCTGAAGAAAATGTAGAACAGTGCCTGTGTCTGGCTAAAAACCCAAACCTATTAGCAAAATCCAGGGCTACTTAGAGAAACCACTTGAACCGATTATAATCGGTAAAAGCAGTGACGTAAAAATACAACCTTTTAACTCAAAGCAATCGCTAGATGCAAAACTTTACTGATGTGTACAAAGGATTCGTAAAAATATAAGGAAAGAGTGTATAAAGAAAAGATTACTCATCGGAAACAGCGGGTCAAAAATTCGACATGCCCAGAACATAGTTCTACCGGTTCAACGGCCCACCAGTTTCTAATCTAAAAATCATCGCAGCCTTTACGGCGTTGCATTTTTGTCTCATCAACTTACGTGCAGAGCGATCATTAACGGATCGTTGATCTCCAACTTGGCACAAAACTCCGTCGTTTGCTGGTTCGTCCGACATTCTATCTGACGATTATAGCGATGCTGCTTGGGGTTGTAAACAGATGATTCTTCCATGCGAAAGTTTAGCGGAACTTTTAGATCTCCGCCAAATGAGTTTATAACCTAATCACACAAAACAATGAGACATATCAAATCATCAGCATGATTGCATGTAGCGTTTAATAAGCAAGAAATATAACTATGAAACTTATTTTTTAAGTGATGGATACACTTGAGACCGCATTAAAAATTTGCTCAGTTGCAATGAAGCAAATAATTAATCACGAATTGTCGCCTGCTTCTGGGAAACTCGATTGTGATCAACACATTTTCTGCGCAATGCACACGCGCTGATTCTGAAATGATTTATAACATACGAATAAGTCCCTAACATGATTGATTTCTTTTGCATGACTCAAGACTACGCCTGAGACAATAATGGGTTTTAAACAGGGAACTTCGCTTCATGTCACATTATGCGCTACGCAGCATTAAGAGATAAACAGTTCCCTTTAAAAAACATTAAAAACTTTCGCACAAGATTTGGAGGAGGCACGGCCGGTCGGAGTATCGCGATAAACCATTTTAGTTATCAGAACACAAACTCCAATTCAAAAGGCAGACCAACTCGGTACCTGGAACACGAAAGCGCAAGCCGAATAAAAAAACAGCGCTCGCCTTGCAATCTTTTGAATTACAGTTTCGCACCCTTTGCTAATGTGGCGAGGATCAAACGCGTCAATTTTGAAATCCAAAATGAAACGCCTGCTTCCGTGCGAAGCTGATCTTTAAACAAAGATCTAAGAGGTTTCCAGCCGCGAGTTTGCCGCCAGTTAATTCGCAAACACCTCGTGCGTTTGGAAGACAAGAGTACATTGCATTGGGAAATGCTAAGTTGGGTAATTACACGATTTTTTAAATCAATTCATTCAGAATTTAAGCAAAGAGATAATAAACGAATAATCTGTAAATAAAATGTCAGTCTATTAAACTGCGCACCAAAAACACATGCGAAGTCTGCAGCTGCGGGAAACTTGTGTGATACTGACATGACTTCATTTGAAATGCTCACAATTCATGATTCGCAGTTCTAATTTTGTATGTAACAGTAAATTAACATAGTTATCTACAATTGGAAAATGTAAAGTTATCTGTCCTTCATACCTGGTTCACTTGGTTTTCACAAACACTGTAATCCCATTTCTCATGTAGACCCTTAGTAGGAAGAATGAAAGACTTCGGAGAGACGGACGTCAGCTTGTTCGTTTCTTTCAGCACCGCTAGCCATTCAGCATCGTAAAACAGTCCATCTGTAAACAAAGTGAGATGATATTTCCAACGGCATGACAAGAATACCACTTCGCCAAAAAGCAGTGTTTTCTGTAGAAATAAGTACGTACCTTTAGCGTTGTCAGATGTCGGAATGTTAAGAATTTGTAGGAAATCTCGCTTGGGTAAACACTTATCCAAAGCTAGAAATCGCGTAGCTGTTGGCTGTGAAAACAATATCAGCATACGAAATTAGAGGTAGGACAAACACTTCCGTTTTTGGTTTATTCTTCACAAATTCAGCTGTTCAGCACTAGTACAGCCATTCAGACTAGGGCTGTGGATCCGGAGCCAAAACATTTTAGATGGTGAAGTTCAGACGAATATTTTTATGTGACTCCTTGAGTCACATCAGACCCGGATCACACAATTCTACGGGAATTGCCCCGATGCACCGACAAACGCAGCATTAAACTTACTGAGACTAACCGATAAGTCCACGTATCGATTACATCATGTAAGGGCAATGTTTCAAAACCTTGCAGGGCAATTAGAAATACTGCATGGCAAAGCACTGCGTATATCGCACATGAACAATGCATGTTTTCATTGCAATCGTCCGCGAGCAACAATGGTTTTTGTACGCTACTGGAATACTTAGCCGCTGGTCTTTAAAAATAACATAGCCACAAAAAATACAAATAATTAGAATAACAAATCCCTGTTCTCCACCAATCTTTACGCATAAAAACGGTAAAAAATAAATAAATCACCTATTCACAAATGACCCTTGCGTAAGTATATGAGCGTTTACCTGCGATGATTGGTTGGAATCTGCGTCATGTCGAATAAATGCAGAAAATTTGACATGAAGGTGGCCTGAAAACCAGTAGCTTGGCTTCAACGTTTTTAACAACTGCCACGACGGCAAGCTTCCAAGTCGATTCAACCGAATATCCTCTGAAAATATGCCACGTATTTATAACCACCAAATAACAACAAGAGGCCAAGACATCATACAAGACCGAAAGCACTCGATCGAGTTTTTGAGAAAGAGTGCCAAAAACTTCCGATTTCAGCGCAAGTCTTAAAACAAACCAAAATCTTATGAAACAAGAGTTGAATGTTTTTTGAATATTGATACTGTATTCTGTATTACATGAAGACCGCCTAACGCAACGAAATTTTTTTGAGAAAAATAAAAAATGACACTATGCAGGTTAACACAAAACAAATTTTTTCGGAACGTGGTACCAAGCTGATCTTCTTGAAATTGGCGCCATACTATTTTCTTGCCGCTCTTCACATGAGCATTTTAGCGAGAAGGTTCCCTCTACTTTTACCCTCGGTTTTAGCTTAAGCCACAGCTGCTTCAACTTTCAAAACGTTATCCTACGCTTACCCAGTGTGTTTCGACAAGCAGCAAGAGCGTTCTGACTTTATTTAGGTGTTTTATTTCGTCACTACAGTTTTGCCAAACTGTAACTTTTCGAAAACAGAATTACCAGGCTTGTCCATGGGAATGTCATTCCTATGGGAATCCCAGGGAATTACGATTTATACATCACAGCAAATGTGTTTGCAAAAAGGCTCAGGCACAGCTGTGCTTGAGTCAAATAAGAGAGGTGCCATGACATGTTTAAACATGCCTTGAGTACAGTGTTAGTCATTGATCAGATAGCATTTAAAGCATAGAAAACATTCCATAAATGGGTTTACTCCACTAGCTGCACAAGTGTAAAGTATAACTGTTATTTGTCTTTTCCAAACTATTTTTTGAACAGATTGTATAAGAAAAAGTATTGCACGATGCATTCATTGAATTCTAACACAGCAATATGTAAACTGTACATGAGATTGTTTATCATGTTTTATTGTACATAAAAAGTAAGCAAGGAATAGACCTTTCACACAAAACTTCTTTCTAGAAAGAAAAAATGTACTGTCCTTTTCCTGAAAATAATCAGTTTCAGAAAGAGGACCTATTTTTCCATAAAAAAATGCTGCAAGCATGGCTAGCCTTCGAATAGACTAATCAGAAACAAGGACTGCAGATGCAACTAAAATCCTACAAATCACCTATGGAGTGCTTGTAGAAGATGAAGATACTTAACTGCTTAGTTTGAAAACTGTAGACAAAGGTAGCTACACAAATGTATTGTAATGTGTTAATATACCAAAAAGGTTTACCCTCAAAGTGCCACTTTTTTCGGAGAAGCTCTTCTTTATCACCATGGTTTACAACACCGTTGGGCCAATCATGAGACATCATGACATCAATGGGTTTCTGCAATTGCTTCAACCTGAAACCAAATAACTTTTGTCCAATCCACAGCAAGTCACATTTTCCTGCATTGCTTCTTTACTTCACTGGTGTAAATTTTATTTGCACCAACATCACATGCAAGCTGTGTGCCATGTTTCTAAAACATTTTTTGCAGCAATTGTGCCACATTGTTAGATACCACTCATCCACACACTGCAGTTTTGCTACACAAAAGTTAGCATTGTGTAAGGATAACCTCTTTTGGTTAACGTTGCTAATGCAATAAGCATACACATTTTGAAAGCAAAAGCTACACTTGTGTGAATAAGAATTCAGCTGACATAATAACAATGAGAAAACAAGTCATGGTCTTGCTTAAAGACAAGGTCATTTTTATGCTCTTTGGTCTGGGCATTAAGTGACTACATTACAAGTAGTGGAAGGAGATATTAATCTCCACATAGAGAGTAAGGAAAATTCAGGCAACCTCATTGCTATCATACAGTAAAAAAATGATGAATTTCTGTAACCTTCATGCAAGAATAACTAGAATAATTGGTTATGTTGCAATCAGAAAGCACGAGAGGCAACTTGGCACATTCGCAAAGCTTTACACTTTGGCAACAAGTAACAATAGAGATCATGCGCCGTGATCACTTTTGTTATTGCTTCTTCACCCTACATATGTATGTGGTGATATTCTTTGTACACAACCCATTTGTGATGAATAACACATTCAATGCCACGCTGACTTCAGAGGTTGCAACACTTGGCATGCCCAGAATAATTACCTAAATACATCCAAGTGGCGAAGATGATATACACTTCGTTTTGTCTGCTGGTTGTAGGGTGGTTTTTCATATCTTCCTTTAGTGTAATCATGTTGCTTGAATATGCCAGACACCCCACCAATACGTAGTCCTTTAAAGTTGACAACACCAGCATAGCCTACGTAGTATATGTTAGGTGCAACCCAACCACCATATGGAAGCTCCTGAAATAACAAGATGAAGCACTATATCAACAACCAAAAAGGTTTAACACGAACAGTAAAACAGTCAACGACGCTTTTAGAAAATATGTGTTTCTATTTATGCCAGGGGTGCAAAAATGCTGTTGCACACTCGCACTGCACAACCAAAAATTTGGAGTGCACAAACGTTTTTTTAATACTTTATCAGGGTTTTTTAAGGTGTTTTAGGGACCTGAATTGTGTCCTTAGAATTGTAAATCAGGTCCATAGAATCAGAGAAAATTATCAAGGGAAATATCTGAATTGATACTGTAATTAATATTATGAAATGGTAATAATGAATGCTTTGAAATTTAGTCAGAAATTACAGGTCCATACGAGCTACCTAACATTTTCCTTAAAAAAACCCTGATTTTGTATGGCAAAGTTCAAATATGTGTGTGCTGCTGAAAATATGTGTGCTACTAACATTCACAGAAAATTCCTCCCCCCTGGTTTATGCAAGACACAAAACATTGCAACCAAACACGAAATAAACAGTTTTGCAAAGAAACCATAGTTCATATGCAAGATCACAAACGAAAATTGAAACTACTAGCATCTTCATGCACTTAATATTATTTTGTTATATAACTCTGTCTTACAAAGCGTATAATTTAATAACTTGTAAAAATCTAACCGTATCACTCTATAATCTAAAGGAAAGTGTTGGCCAGTTGAGTTCAAAATCATCTGTAGCTTCCATAATACACTTCCAACAAGCAAAAGGCTAAAAAATTCAATAGTCACCTAACTTTCCCAAAAACTTATTTTCACACCACTGCCAAAATCACCAGCAAAACTCTGGACACTATTCTTTAAAAAAATTAACCAGGGCACATAGCTGTAATTGGTAAAAAGTGAGATTGTCTTTCATTTATTTCTTCAAAAAATCATGTAATGCTTGACTCGTTTTCGAGTCACAAATCCAAAAAACTTTAAACGAAAAAAAATTCGCATTGGGCTGGCACCCAGGGCCAGGCAAAGGTGCAAAAAATTCCCAAACATGCTCTCATTGTGACGTAACACACAAAGAACCCAAAATCCAAGCCGAAAAAATTTCTTTTTCGATCTCAAGTCGAAGACTTGCCGAATCCCTAGAGGGTTTGATCAACTCTTTAGCTCTATTGGTTGGCAAGTTATGACTGGCCAAAGTTTGGGCCACTACAGTGGCTTTGCGGTCCTTAAGGGGTTATCACTTTGGCGTCCGGCTGCTTTTGAGTTTTTTCGTAAAAAAACGCCTAAACGCACATGGCTTTGCGCGAGGATATCTCCGCTCCTGTACGGGTTATGGGCCTGGTCGAAGCGTCAAAAGACATGGCAAGTCTTCTAGTCTGCACTTGAAAAAAATTTTTTGCTTGGGGAGTGCGGTTTTTTTGTCAGTGACGTCGTTAAGTGGAGGACTTTTAGGCCACCTTGGCCCACTTTGCCTGGCCCTGGGTGACAACCATTAGGTGGTCGTATTTCGCTGAAGTTTTACTGGAAACTAGGCTACAATCTGAGTCTTTTGATACTTTGGATGACCTGCTGCGGTTTCGAGTTCAAAAGTTATGATCTAAACTAGTAAAAATATTTGACTAATTAGCTAATTAGATATTTAACACGTTGAGAGCTGGCCTACGTGATATTCGTACTTGGATTTCGGCCTAAAAAACAGCAGTTTTTGGTTTCCTTACCAATGCCCTAGCTCCTCCGCCGATTGCACTAGAGAGCTGTTCAAGGGCTCAAACGGATCGGCCAGTCTAGTAGATTGCACTCGAAAAAAAAATTTTTGGTTCGGGGGTGCGGATTTTTTGTGACTGACGTCATAAGTGAAGTAGTTTTAGGGTCATTTTGGCTCATGTTGCCTGGCCTAGGGCCCAACCACTAGGCCAAAGTGTTTCGCTGAAGTTTTCATTCGAAACTAGGCTCGAGTCCGAGTCTTTTGAGACTCGAGTCTGAGTCTTTTGAGCCTTTGATCGACTTTCTAGCATTTCTGGTTCAGAAGTTATGATCTAAAATAAACAAATTAATTAATTAACTAATTAGCTAATTAGTCAAATATTTTTACTAACTTACATCACAACTTTTGAACCCGAAACCCCAGCAGGTTATCCAAAATATCAAAAGACTCGGATTGTAGCCTAGTTTCCAGTAAAAACTTCAGCGAAATACTACCACCTAACGGTTGGCGCCCAGGGCCAGGCAAAGTGGGCCAAGGTGGCCTAAGAGTCCTCCACTTATGACGTCACTCACAGACAACCTGCACCCCCAGGCAAAAATTTTTTTTCGAGTGCAATCTACTAGACTGGCCGATCCCGTTTGAGCTGTTGAACAGCTCTCTAGCGCAATCGGCGGAGGAGCTAGGGCGTTGGTAAGGCAACCGAAAACTGCCGCCAAGGTGTTAAAATGCTGAAAAGACTTGGCAAGTCTGTAATGTAACAAAATTTTTGTTCTTGAGTTTTGGGTTTATTGTGAGTAACATGACAAGTAGGATAGCTTCTTTTTGCCATTTTGTCTCGTGATACCTGGCCTAGGGCCCAGTACTAGATAGAAGTATTTCGTTCAAGTTTTTATTGGAAACTAGACTAGAATCTGAGTCTTTTGAGACTTTGATCAACTTTCTAGCATTTCTGGTTAAAAAGTTATGGCCTAAAATAAACAAATTAATTACGTGATTATGGAATTAATAAATTATTTTGTTGTTTTTAGGTCATACCGTTTGAACCTCCCACCGTGGCAGCAAGTTATCCAAAGTCTTAAAAGACTTGGATTTTAGCTTAGTTCCCAAAAACATTTTGAATGAAATACTACCATCTAGCAATGTGGGCCCAGGTCCAGATGAAGTGGGCCAAAAAGACCTGGAACTACTTCACTTATGACATTACTCACAAAAAATCTGAAACCCAAAACCAAAATTTTTTTTTCATTGCAGACTTGAAGACTTGCTAAGTCTTTTAAGCATTTGAACAGCTCTCTGTCATATTCACCTGGCGAGTTATGCAATTGCTAAGACACGTGAAAACTGCTGACTTAGGCTGAAATGATCAGCAGCGAAGGTGTTAACATCTGTAATCCATTATCTGGACTACTCCGTCAGGGCAAGCTTAGCAGTGGTTGCTAAACATTCTCTTGTAACTGCACTACAAATTAGATGCTGTCTGAACAACAGGATATTCAAAATGTGTAAATTTGGTCATAAGCCCAAAAGTGCCTTGCTTCTTCTATGCAGTACAAAATATGAGACGTCCATCCCAGATAACCACAATACAATTTTTTTCACAAAAATCACTACACAAAATACATAGATCAAGAGGAAGTCAAACGTCTGGACATGTGCAGCTAGGTATAGGCTAACTTCATGTTCAATACTCCAAGCAATGAAAACTGATGTTTTGTGCTCAGGTTTATTTCTGATGATTTCATATTTTAATTTGAGAGGGAGAGCTTGAGGCTTTGTTTGGCCAGATAAGGTTTAGGGCCCCAAAAGTCTCCTAGTGGTGATGGGGCTATAACAGAGTAGTTCATAAGAGATGTTCAATATTGAGCAATAATAGTTAAGTCACAGTAATGACCCACACAAGCGACTCATATCGCAGTTCATTTGCGCAAGAAAACTAGTTTCGTGTCTAACACATCTTCAGTCCTACACAGCCAGTGAAAAGGTTACTAGCGGTTACTCGCTAACTATTATTGCTGAATAAGCTTGAATCATCACAAGAAGATAAAGCAGGACTAGGCAGGAGATTCCTCAAACAGCTTGCTGCAATGCTAGAGCTCGTCTTGTTGCAATCTAGAGCAAATCACTTTAAATGTATTGGATAATTGCATGAAAGTGTCTGACAAATTAGTTATGTGAGTAACCAATTTTATCTGTAGTACATTATCAAAGTATTTTATTTGTATATCAACCTGTATGTTAGAATTTGCCTGAAATGGCTGATATATGAGTCCAATTATAGCATCTAAATAGCTTCTGGTCATTTGGTGATCAATCTTTCTGCCTAACATTTTTGTTTTTTTGATATGATATGCTAGTGTTGTGTTAATTTAATTTAGACCACCCTATTTTATTTTTTATGCCCTCTAGTTAGTTTAAAAATTGAAATCAATTTTTATTTTTTTATTACCAAAATTATGCTTTTTGGTCATAACTTTTGAACCAGACATGCTAGATGGCCCGTCAAAGGCTGTAAAAACTCAGATTATAGCCTAGTTTCTACTAAAAACTTCAGTCAAAGAATTGGCTCTTGCAGTTGGGCATGTGGGCCAAAAATGCCTAAACATACTCCACTTATGATGTCACCCACAAAAAATCCAAAAACTTATAATTTTTTAAAAATCCATTACACCAGCACAGAAGGGGAAAATGTGTTGATACACTTCAAAAAGTTCAATGCTTTCATTTGCAAGCTTATGTTTGATGAGAAAAATGTGATTTTGAAGTTAGATGATGATTTTCGTAGTATTCCTTTCACATAGTTGACCACAAAAATTGCCCTTCATGAAACCTTAACCGATTTTAAAAAAATTTAATTTTCTGAAATCAGCATGAGAAGCTTTTTTGAATATCTATTAAATTTGTGTGAAATCTGAGATATTGGGTGACAAAGTCTGTTTTTTTAGATCACATGACATGGAATGACCCGTAAGGTCTTTCTATGACTGATGTTCTTTAGCTGTATGTCAACACAAAAAATAGTGCTTGATGATCAAGCTTTTTCTGAAACTGCTATTGCAATTGAGCTTTGCAGTTATATGTATTGACATGGCTCTAATATTTCATGCAGGTAAGTCTAGAAGTAGCTCTAGCTTTTATTCAGTTTTTGATGTTCCTGTTTCATAGTGAAAGAAAAATACTGAAATTTTGTTTGTCACTAAAAACTTGCTATGTTAAACGTTTTATCCCATTTATTGACAAGAATACTCAGATTTTCTTAAAGATGACCAATTTTACCTAGATCAATTTCCAGTGGTATATGAGCAGCTTAGGTTTGTGTGTGAGTGAAGCAGTAAACTTACCACTGATTTTTGTGCTTTCAAAGGGTCTTGTGATTTTGATGATCGAGATTGGCTATGTGGTTATAGTCAAGATTCTGATGATACTTTTGACTGGCAATCTTATAATGAGGATGGTAACACCTACATCACTGCAGAAGCCATTCAACACACTGTTGGTGGAACAGCAAGGCTGACCAGTCCTGTGGTCAAGCAACAGGTGCTGATGTTATCTTATCAGTGTGGCATTGTGTTATGGCAGTATATACTACTTGAAAAGAACAGTAAAAACTGCTACAGGTCGGGTGCAGATGCTTTGTGTGAGCAGAAACAAGATTGTTATGAGTTACTAACATCCATGTAACTCTGGGGTTGCATTGCATTATTCATAGCAGCAGTGCTTAAACTGTTTCAGGTTGCGACTCTTCTACATTGACAATTTTTTGTAGAGATCCAATGTATAATACATATGGTGTATTGAAGCTTTTAACTGCTGTTTCAGCAAGCTCAATTAACTTACTCCCAAGTTGCACAGATAGGATAACATCCTCTGCAGCACAATTTGCAGCTAAGGAGTCCAAAATCCATATGTTTCCAGCATGTAAATCCTCTGGAAAATATTTTTCATACTAGTGTGATAAATAAGATGCTGGATGAGTGCTTCCACAATTTATTTTTTGTTTCTTTAATTTCATGCAATCATTTCCACTTACCCTATACACTTGCTTATTAGCCACATCCGCAGATAAGCCGGAGCAGAAATTTTAGCCATATACTGAGAATCAAGGGTGATTCATGAATAAGCCGCAGGTCAATTGACCTTTTCACTGGTGAAGACCCTGCGCGATCAATCAACCACAAAATATTGATTTTTACAGCCAAATGTAATCAGGGGCGCATCTAGGGGGTCTGTTTGACTGTCATAACAGGCCCCTTTCTACCGCAAGTACGCAGCATTAAAGCCGATGAAATATCAAACGCTGCCACTGCAAGTCCCTAATGCGGGTGTTTTAGAACAGGCAACAGCATTTCCCTTCTAACGTTGCATAGTACTATTACGAATCAACAATGTCCCTGCCATGTCTAAATACTGCCTGTGCAATGGCATGAAACAATTCACGTTTTTGAACACTTTAACTTGTTATTGCGCCGAACGGAATTTCCTCTGGCAGTGCCAACTCCAATGCAAGCAAAGCTGTCAGAAGCTCGTATACCGCCACGCAGAGCTGTTTTGTAATATTTCGCTTCATGGCAAGAGGACACAATGTCCAATCGCAATCTTTTTGTTTTGCAGGTACGGCTTAAGTTTTATCTGCTGTTTACACCTACTAGGTTAGCACCAATTCAATCAAGTAGGCCTTCTTCAGAATCACGCCAAGTAACACGGATTCGTTTCAAGTGAAGCTATATTTTTAGGGTGAATTTCTCATAATTAAAGGTGCGACAGCTAGCCTCAGAAATTGTGGTCGCATTATCTAAACAAAATATCAGTCAAGCGTCGTATTTCAAATATAGACTTTTTAGAATTGAGCAGTTGACGATGTTATTTTCTGCGCAGAAAGCCCAATATTGATTTCGAGTAAGTCACTTTCACATTACGACATAAAATCATCAGAGCAATTGCAACTCAATTGATCTTTTCCACAGTGATTTTGCAAGTATATTTATAACACTGTCTCTATGATAGACAGCGCTAGCTACAGACGCAGTTGTGCAGCTGGTTGTCGGCTTCGATTTTATAAGTGTATGTACATATGGATAAACAGCACTCATTGCTGTATGGCTGACATTTGCTGAATTTTCGACAAGCTAAGTATATCTTTTCAGCATTATGTTCATAGAAAAAAATATCGATTGTGGTTTAATAAATGTGCTGTGACCAGAAGTAATGATAATTTGTAAATCTCTCCTTGTGTGGTTTGACAATGAGATCAGTATTTACCACTATCTATTCTAAATAGTTGGTTACGCTAGGCTACTAGCCAAGTTTGATTGGATTTTAGGTAGAGCTCGACCGATGCGCTTTTTTGGGCCGATACCGATGCTTTTATTTTTCATAACCGATGCCGATATTTTGCAACACTCAAACCACAGTTGAAAGACAATACTTCAGTGCGACGAAGAAGCATATAGCATGGAATTCTGTGCAAATGTGGGTCACTAAGATAGCCACAAACCACGGCTTTGTTCGCAGGCAGACATCTGCTAACCGCGCACAACCTGACAGCAAATGTTACATCATAGACCGGTTTATTGGGATAATTGCGGAGTGATCTGAATATTGCGCACTACTTGATGCAGTCGGAGGTCTGCACGTCGTAAGGAACAGTAGGGCTTACAGACAATTTGTGTTAATTAATCAGAGATGAAGTAGCAACTTGGAAAAACACTCCGTGCAGAAAACTAGCGTAGCGGCTTTTCTTTTGCGCAGCAGTCTGTACACAGTATTGTGCACTACTTGATGTGGTCGAAAGGCTGTTCACTGTAAGGAACAGGACAGAATTTACAGTAATTAATCAGAGGCGAAGTAGCAACTTGGGTTTCTGAACACTGTGCAGAACAATAGCATAGCAGCTTTTATGAACAGCTATTGCCAACACATGTCGGCGGAATTTTTCTGATATGATATATTGGTAACATCGCCACATCAGTTGATACATATCAGTATGCCAATGCATTGGTCGAGTTCTAGCAATGAGTTAATTACTCATGGCATCTCTCACTACATTGCATGTGTCAGGTATGGTTTCTTGCTATTATGCATGTGATGAATCCCCTGGTCATCATGTTTAATGTTTACATATTAAATTTATATATTTTGGAACTTGAGTTTTGTGGTTTTAATGGAAGTCATTCAAGGGTTTATTGTGGGTTACACTCTTTCAAAAGTTTAGATTCATCTTTGTTTGTCAATTATAGGGTTGGGGCCCAGGGCCAGATGAATGGGCCAAAAAAGCCTAAATCTAACCTTTTTATGACATCACCCACATACAAATTAAAATCGAGAATTTGCCAATTTTAAATATAAAGTACAAGACTTTCCACATCTTCAGAAGGTTTTTAAAACAGCTCTCTAGCTCAATCGGCTGGCGAGTTATGGCCTTCAGCCAAAATGGCCAAGGTTACCTTTTGCAAGACTTGATTTTTATCGAAATTTAAGTTTTTTTGCCATAACTTTTGAACCAGAAACGCTAGATGGCTAATCAAAGGCTCTAAATACTTGTACTATAGCGTAGTTTCCAATAAAAACGTTGAGTCAAAAAATTGGTTCTTGGCATTGGTGCCCAGGGCCCAATGACCTCAGCTGAAAAGGCCTAATCCTACCCTGCTTGTGATGTCACCCACAAAAAGCCATTAAATCAAAAATTTTCTTATGTTTTAAATATCCAAACCAGAAGACTTGTTGCATCTTTTGAGGGTTTGAACAGCTCACTAGCACAAATCCAAGCTCAATTGGTTGGCGAGTTAGGGCACTGCAAAGTGACCCTAGAAATGTGGCTCACTCGAGCTGTCCTGGAGCAAAGGGGTGTTAATGTTTTGTCGCATATGCAATAAATAACATGTCAATAACCAGTTACTTGATGTGCAGTCTCGTCAACAAAGTTCAAACTATACAAACAGTTTGTTTCCAGATTATGCAGACAAAGTAATAGCCTATTGTTCAAGCTGAAACTGCTACTTAATATACTCAACAGTCATTATGTATTGATAACATTGTTTTGTTGAAAAGTGCTGGTTTATAGGATGCAACCTATTTTGAGGCCTATAAATCATTTACTATTTTGGGTAAGGTTGTTGGCTGGTTTTGTTGTAGTAGACGCAGTATCTTGTGCTTGGCTGAAAATAAGTAGGTGTGTCTGCTTCCATTTGATTGGTGTTAAGTGGCAAATACAATGCCATTTCATTCAGTTGATGTTCTGCAGGAGACAGGCAAATCTGCATGTGCTGTGAATACTTTTAGTGAAACTGCTGATGTGCAAATCTGTGCTGTATCCTTTGCAGTCTTAGTGAGACAGACAGGGGTTAAGATGAGTGCAATCCAGGTCAGGGTGTTTGCTGATTGAAAAATTTCCAAGTCAAGAGGAGACATATGTTGCCTTTTTTGCAAAGCAGATACTGATGATCATTAAATTTATCATTATCTGGTGACTGGCTGATTCTGGACTGTGAGTTAGCTAAACACTTTCCTTGCCATGTGGATTTTGCCAAAACAGTTGTAAGATCCCAAGAAGTTTTAGTGTATTTTTCACCATGTTTGTTTATTTAACAAAAATAATGCAAATGAAACTGCAAAAAAATCAAACATGCACACAACCAGTGGTTGCTTGGGGCCTACCCATTGAATCATCAGCATGACATTTTTTCATCTGTCATCAAAACAGTTATAAACTTTGCAAAATGGCATCATTTCCTCTTTCTGCAAGCAATCATTCATAAAAAAGCAATAACGGCCAAAGAATGACCAGAAACCCTCAGAACTTTTACAATAATGTGATGGCCAGCACAACCTCTGTCTACTTTTCCCTTTCAAGTTTCAAATAGTTTCTTGTACCAGAAACATGTGAGACCACTTCAAAACCACATAGTCAGTGCAACAAACAAGTCTCAAGACACACAAATCTCACACACATGTGAATTCACACACGTGACAAGGGAAAAGGTCCGTCGTTGGGACTTAGTCACATTTGGTGCCAAGATGTGTTGATCTGCACAGCTTGCCACCCTGTACATGTTGCTAAGTATGCAGATCTACATAGCTTGGTACTGGAAATTTTAGACATATTTTAATCCAGTGTGTTTTATTATGTTGTCAATGCAACTTTTATAGTGTAAACAAGGATTGTTTCACATCACAGTGTACTTAACCAATGCATGTGCTATATTCTAAGCAGGTCAGTAGGGTGAGAGTTCTTGGATCTTGGCATCCCTCAAACCTTTTCTTTGCTGAGCATTGGAAAAACGAGGTGTTTGGGTTTGAGTTAAGATTGCAGTACAATTACTCAATGCAGTCAGGTCTTGAATTAATAGCATTCTGCATCAATGTACAATTTCTTGCTTTTATATACGTTACCAGCCATTGTTTAACTTTGAAGCTATACCAATATTGACACTTGCTAATTTGAACAAGGGTTTGCTTTTTACTTTCTCCAGTGCAAAGTATATACCAAATGGCTGATACAGGTTTAGTTCTATGCAAATTGCTCAATAAGCTTTTTATTTTTTAGCAATAACAACTTTTTCCCGCTTATTTCTTAACAGTAGTGTGCTCAGAAATTAGAGGTAAGGTTGGCACTGGCTGAAATTTGTAGAGTTGCAGTTTGAACAGATGTGAACAAAGGTTCCAATTTTTGTAAGTGTGGGGCAGATACACGTCAATTGTAACTTTTGCGAGTGGAGTTGAGACGCTGGTTGCACTCATGAGGATTGGTTGCCAATGACATATGAGTATTGTGCAGGTTTCCACTTGCTATGTACTGTTGTTCTCTTTCCTTGTAAATATTAGGTTTTTGCTGTAGTAGAAAACGGTGTGAAGTTAGATATACGACATGCAGTTACATATGCTTTGCATCAGGAAACTGAAACTGAACTTATTATTTCCAAGCACTTTGCTATTCACGTTATCAGTGTTTTCAGTCCATCCAGAGTTTGCGATGCGGAATAAAATTCGATTTTTTTTAATCAAAACCTGTGATTTGTTGATATCCTTGTATGATTGTTTGTTCTTCAGTTATGGAGATCAACCGATATGGCTTTTTTGGGGCCGATACCAATATATTGGCCATTCATGGACCGATGCCGATAACCGGTATTTCCAAAATTGTTAAATCTTGTTTTCTGCTTCATTATCAAAAATACAGTGTATTCTATGCCTTACCTTTTTTCAGAAACTTCAAAAATCAGGATTTATGAGCTAAAATTTGTGAAATGGCAGCAATTTTAATATTTTCCTATGATTTTTATTTAATCTGATTAATAATGATGCGTTAGTTTTGGCTGCAACAGCCGACGCCTGCTCCATGGTTCTTGTCTGCTTGTTTATGAAAACGCACCTGTTAGTGTTGCTGCAAGATAACTGTCTTGACTTGGTTCGTTGTGCTTTTTTGCGCAAGTTGTCTGCATGTAT
>Ga0210059_1002104_pt1 | contig 30915 bp, 19 predicted proteins | sample Ectturendosymbi2_FD_188042 | JGI IMG/M metagenome (GOLD analysis project Ga0210059, IMG submission 188042) | Ecteinascidia turbinata endosymbiont from Florida, USA - Sample 2 (SPAdes) (version 2) | ecosystem: Host-associated > Tunicates > Ascidians > Unclassified | place: Key West, Florida...
CCCAGGTCCACACTAGCCCGAAGTGATAAAACCTGACAGGGCTCCAGCTATGGATGAAATAGTATCCTTAAATGCCAGACTGAGCTCTTCAGCCATGCGAGGCAATCGGTCCAAGTATGGGCAACCACTATAGGCAGATGGCGATACTTGTCCGTTACGGTAGCCCTGCAGCTGAACCTCGACCAAACATATTGGACATGCCTTTCAAATGGATTCTGTGGAAGATGTGAAAGTGGGCAACTCAGTGACCCTGATCGTTTCCCGGGCCCGCTTTAGAATTTTTTCAAAGCGATCATCCTCTCTCGAAGAGGTTCTGCGCACACCACCCGGTCACACACTGTGTTAACGCAAAGAAGCGTTTGTAACATGTTAGAATTTTTTAATTAATGAAACTCGGCATTCCGAACAAAATACCCACATCACCTGAGATCAGACGGCTTGGGAAGGAGGCGTTTTTTCCCGGAAAAATACGCCTCGAAATCTTCTGTTTTCAAACGATGAGCAAAGTCGATGTATCCCGATATTTCCTGGTTTCTTGAGTTCTTGTCACGAATGAATATGATCGACTGCAAAAAGAAAGGGGCAGAAATCAGTGAGGGCTTTTGTTTCCACGTTTTCGTTTTACAGATTCCTCAGTCTGTGCAGTGGATGAAAGCAAAACAAAACGCTCGCAACCGACATGTCTCAGCAAGACTGGATGGTTGAAAAATCTACCATACAGAAGCCTATCCATGAGAGGGCGTGATGAAGATAGGCAAACTCCTGAAATTTTGCTCATCCCAGTTTGTCCCCAAGTCAGACGCGAAACTATTTGTTTTTGAGCGCTCACGAAAAGTTTTTCTTTTCTGCCAAACGCTGAATCTTCTTGTTGCAAATGATCTTAACAACTCGAATAACTACACGGTTGCTTTCTTGTCTACAGCAACAAAAGCATTGCCTGCACTTTTTACTCGAAGCGTGTCGTCTGCGAGTCGTGCGCGCAACCGCAAAGCAGGAGCTTTTTATTCGTTACTTGCCGTGCGAGAATAGATGAACAATGGACAAGGGATATATACACAAAACGCATGGCATTTGCCAACTAACGATAATCAGGCACAGAAATGTGCGGGATACTCGCACACTGTTTTTAAACGATAAACGTTTCACATGCAGTAGCCAAGGTCGAGGTTAAAGCAGGAAAAGACACACACGCTGCAAATACAGTAGTTGCTGTGGCATCGTACGCTCTATGTCGATATTTCTGGGCTTTTGACAAAACATTTTCACTTTTGACAGAAGTTAATACATGCTTGAAAAAGAAGCGCACTATTCCGCTGAATGCTCGAGGCCAGCGCAGTAGTGAGCTGTGCGTCAGACGTGAGGGGCAGACAACATTCGCATTAAAAGTTGCGGTGCACATCCGCTTTTTAATGAACCGCAAAATAAGGGTCCCGGATGTTTTCTAGAAACGATAGGTCGTGCAACAACTTCGTTATGAATTCCACGCTATAACGATTTCCACAGTGTTAATAAGGAGTACGTCAATGCAACAACGAAACGAAAGCCGAAAGACGCTCGCAAGCGTTGCTATACAAGGCCCTGCTTTCTTCCAGGTTTCTTTTCTCCTTGTGACGTAGAAGTTCAAGCACAGGAGATGATACGGGAATCACAAGCGACATGTTCACAGCATAGCAATAACCCTTTGAGTGCAGCTACGCATTGCTTATAAAGAAATATACACATGTCGTAGTTTGGCACGTGGGTGTGCTGATGTGTGGAGAAACAGTAACCGTCGAACCAGCAAACCCATAGCAATTATTGCAAAAGGGTTGCATTTATAAAGTACCGTTTACGGGCCAGGTGGCGTAGCGACGATACAGCAAGTAGCATAAACACCATTAAACCAATCTTAAATTGGGTGCTCAGGCGCAGGACTGAAATGTAGCAGGTAACAACAATGTCAAGGGCGCTTACCAGCCTGACATCACTTTGCCTGAACCGCACGAGGCAGTGGTTTAAGCTGCAAAACACAGTATAAGCAACACACCAGACGCATGCAGATCAACCAAACCACAATTTTCCATTGACACTATCAACCTTTTATAGTCATGCGCACCGAGGAGTCAAAACATTTTACCCACAGTGGTTTTATTTAAAAAAGTTTTTGAAGAAACTGCAATCTGGTTCAGCGCAATGTAAAGGACGGGTTCCAAAATTCAACGCTTATACGAACCAATACGTCGGAAGGCTCGATCTTTTGACTTGAACAAAACATTAATAGAGGAGACTTTTTTAGAATTTATAAAGAAAAGTAATGAGAATGCGAGCGACACTTCTACCTCTAACAGCACATATCCCAAAAAAAGTACAGACGGGGCAAAGTGACCGTTTGCGCTTTCGTCTGAGATGATGTCATAAAATAATTTACAAGACGAATGAATTCATCCTTAGCGATGAAATAGTCAAAAATTATCTTACGGTCAGAACCGAGCGGAAGGGATACTGAGGCCATACGCTGCATTTACTAATAGCTCCACGAAAAGGCCCTGAGCCCACAGAGCGATTCCTCCATCGTGTTCATTGACTGCTTAATCGTAAAACAAACGGCTCAGTGCAAAACGCTGCGCCTAGGTCCTTTGTTTGGCAACAATGCTCAGTCGACCTTCGGCAGGCAACTGCAACGCCGGAGTGGAAGACAACAATTGACGGCGTGATCACTGAGACGGGGTAGCGGAAAAGCGACGCAGCAAAGCGGAAACAGAAATTCTGGCCGAGCGGGTTTTCCTCAATTGGAACAAAACCACCATAAGCAGTCGCCTCACAGACCGAACGTTACACAAAACATCGATGCTATTTTGATCACCTTGTAACCAACGGTGGGACAGCTGACCCCTTCGTTGGAATGGGTGACCTGCGACGGCGCCTGCACGCCCAAAGGTCAAACTAGGTCAACCAAAAACAACTGAATGTCTGGCACGCGACTCGCCGAATAGTCGAGATGCGATAAGAAATCTTTTTCAGTGGGACAGGCAAGAAAATGGCATCTGACCACACTTTGGTTGCAAATTCTGTTTCCAAAAAAAGACAACGCCACTTTCCAGCAAGCAGCAGAATCGACAGTGCCGGCGACGCTGTTTGCAAGCAGGTCGTTGATAACCATCTACCGCAGCTTAGATTTATTTGGTGTAAATGCGAGTATGACACGCTAGTGACGTTTGGTTTCATCATAAATTCAAGCACAGACAATTCGCAGGTCAAAAGTGAGCATCGGAAAGTTCAGCTGCAGAGAAAAACACAACATCGCTCGTTGCTTGAAACGTGCAGAGGACCTGCATGAGATGAAATGATCTTCTCTCTCAAAACGTTTAAGAAAACCACCAAAGATTGACTGATAAAAACATATAACTACGCACATACCCGTATTTAGGAACACCACCACAGTTTGACTAATAAAAACACATAAACACACACATGTCCTTTCTTTAGTGAGATTTGTGGTGATGGCGATTGTCAATCCTTTGCGTAAAAGTAGAAAAAAAGCAAATGACGTCTACGCACAAATAAACCCGTTCTTTTTCAGCCAAATCAGACCACGACGGAGCTCTACATGCGCATCAATGCAAGGGTGTATAGAACGAAGCTTGAACGTCGCAGCGGTACTCACCGTCATTTTGCCGCTTCTGTTACCTTCTTCCCGCTGAGCGAGAGCGCGCAGAAACGAACTCTTGAGCTCTTTTCCGGAACTTGCCAGAGTTCTAAGGAAAAGCGTCAAATTAATATAAACAGACTTACGACTATCGAAGGCGTGCAGTTGCACACGTGTTTTGTGTTTCGACATATTTTGCCACGCCCAACGTAACACTACTTTCGCGGCACATGGTCATCGCGGAGCTGAAACGCACCCGAGTAGAACAAGCAAAAATCACTGCAACTACTCTTCTGTAAAGCGATCAGGGTGGGAATATTACATACACGCCACCGAGTACCAGGTGTAAAACGAGCACGAAGCGCATTGTCTCGCTTAACACTGAGGTATTGTTACCAGAAAGCACAACGTCGTAGATGGACAATCGACCACACCTGGGCCCAGAGCAGGCATCGTTTTGTTGGGTAAGCTTGTTGCGCTAAAGCTGTTAGCTGTATATCCGCATTGTGCCCATAAAGAACTCATTTCCGGTTCTCGCACTGCTTTTTGTAAAGAGTGAAGTACCAAGAAAGGAAAAACAAGGCGCCAGCGTCTGGGGAAACATTTTGGAATGAAGAGCAAAAGTGCACGACTTCCATGAATCAACGCGTTTTGTTTTATGCGCTGCAACGCGAAGTCCCGGTGAAGAGTATTTGTATGGGAAGCGAGAGATGGTAAAACACAAATTTTCGCCGGGCACTCTCATCGATGACGAGTTGTCAACAGCTGCTCAATTAATCAGCTATAATGAGAGTTTGTATGCTATGGTTGCCCGTCGATGGTGAGATCAAAAGGTGTTTGATTGCTCCGTAAATATGAGGTATAGAAAGAAAAGAAATTGGGAAAATGTATAAATGTGTCAAATGGAGCCGGGCGGGCGAGATCAACAATTAGTAAACAGAATAGAAACTTGGCCGTGGTTCGATAAGCTGTTAAACAAAAATAGCTCAGAGCCAGTAAGGCAATTTAACTAAGAAGTTAAATAGCACACTCCAATTGCCATGTTGTATACAGAGGGGTGGATATACTAGGAGAAACTCACAATGAGAAAGCCTGTTGACCTGATAATCTTTTGTAACAATAGTTTTCGTTGTCTTGTGCTACTTTAGGGCTACGTGACAAAGACGAGTTTTTGGAACACTACAAATATACGAAACAAGGCAAAAGCTCGCGATAGACGGAAAGCTACGGCGAGTCGCATTTTATCTTCGTCCAATGCCTTGAGTAACTTATTTACTCTCCAGTAAGTCGACAGACAGTGACCGGGGCTTCTGCTCAACGCAGCGAAGCCATAAGCATATTTCGGCAATTGTCCACCAAAGTCAATGTCTTTATACAAAACAGTGACGCCACTATAACAAAAAACATATTTTTTCATTCCTAAGTTTCAACTCAAACCTACGTCATTTTCAGAGAAACCAAACAGCATCGTCGCTAGTCGGAGTTTCCTGGCCCTCTCATTGGCAGTTGGTGCCTTACCATTTCGTAGTAAGTGATAACCTAGTTTGGTCTATCGATAAATGTTAATCCGGTTTTTCTATTTACCCCCTCCAGTAACTAAAAGCTAGCCATGCGCTTGAAATCAAAGTACATTGGCAGCCATCACAGCATGAATAGAAACAGATTTTCAGTGTTAATGACAGTTAACATTCCATAAACCTTTAATTTTAGCTTTACAATCAGGAGAAAAGCGGGATTAAATTCGTCAAGCTTTCACCCGTCTGCAAAACATCACCAGAGAGGAGCCTCGCTTCAGGTTGCATACCACTGACCAACGAAGTTGCCGCTTGGGTGCAAATCTCCGGATATCCGTACCGTGAAGAGTTAGGCGTAAAAAAGTGCAGGCGATGAAACGTTTTCAGTCTTTTCTTTCACGCGGATTGAACATAATGAAAGGCGGCAACGTATCGCGGGCTGCTTCACGTGCCGCTATCACGCGGGGGCAATGCTATGGCTCAATTGAAAAGTGATGAAAGCGCGCATGCGAAAGAGACCACGTGGACAGGTGTTGCAACCAGCGATGGATAAACAAATTATTAATCACGCAGTCCGACCGCGCCTGCAGCGAACAACGCCAGGTGTGCTACGCATCCAAAATCGACATTAGGTTGAGCGTTTCCGAGCTCGCCAACTTAAGCACTTATCTCAATAAGCGCCAGTTTTCGGCATTCAAACTGGCAGCGCACCTGGCAGCCACATTGGAAGTAATTGACCAATGATCATTTTGTGGAAAGGAATGGACGTATTGCGGTGCCTCTCTGAGCGAAGAAACGTTTGATAATATGCGTGAAGCTGATGTTGCTTACAGAGTACTGCCACCAGCCTTGGCCTGTCATGATTTTCGCGAAATTTTCTGAAAAAAAAACTGATTCAGCAAAGATTCGCGGTATTTGAAAATGCGACATTTTTACTGGGATATTTAGGGCATGAACTTCATGTGACACAGCAACGTTGATCAAAAGTTCAAAGTGTGGACACTCAGGTGACGGATTGGTATGATGATTGAAGACGAACAGGTGCGAGCCAGTGCATAATATTAGCACAAGCGCTGGATTAAACTTGAATCTGTTGCCACCGCGAGAACTAGAAAAGCCCAGGCAAGTTTCCACAAAAAACGAGAGACAACAAACAAGTCAACCGCCATTCCGCAGATGAATTTCAGTGGTTCTTGTAGTCATTCGCAGCAGGTGTAGATGGCCGGTTCGCTCAAGGTGCAGTGCTGAGTCACATTAATGTGGGTTGGGCGAGTCAGGGTAATCACGGTGTTTAAGGCCTGTGTTAACGCTACCCTACGTGCATCGCTTGGTTAGTTGACCCAAGCTTTTGACAAAACTCACGTTGTCACGAAAGCCTTGCAGAAGGAAACATCAGCAGCTGATTAAAATAAAATAGCAGTTGAACACCGAAACTGTCTTTTTTATGCCTGGCTTTGTGTTTCAACATGTTTCAACACTGGTTCGCGTTGCGCGCGTATTTTGACGCGTGGACATGTTCGTCAGTATGGGAGGTTCGTTGGACAACCGTGCAGTCACTGGAACAATCAATAGGTACACCAACATCCGCCTTAGCAACGTCCAGAACCCACTTCCGAACTTCGATCTTTTTTAAGACACCAGCATATACTGGATATTGATATTCCGCAGGCTAAAATAATTTCTCTCAGATCAAAGCAAGATCCAAAGCGAAACAGTATCCCGACTTTTCAACAGCAATCGCATTCGCGAAAGAGACTGGTCATGCATTCGCAAACGACATTTTTCCCGCCGCGGCAAAACATCTGGCTCAGCACTTAAGTTTACTCTGTAAGTTTAATTGACGTGTACCGTCAAATTTACTGGTTGGTTTCACTCTTGCTGCTACGAGAACATTCGCCACCACGTCCGTGCTTACAACTTTGACGCATACGCATTTCAATAAAACTGAACATAGGCCCTCCACCTATTTACATCACAGTGTCTAAAAATTGCATCGTGATCACGTCAACCAAACTCTGAAACTAAAACTAGAAACACCTTGGCAACAGTGCAACAAGCAGTATCAATTCACTCACCCTATAACTAGGGAAATGGTTTTTATCACGTTTTGTAACAACATGGTGGCGAAGTTACAAATCACTAAACAAATGGTCATTAGAGAAAACCTAATTGTCGTTCCCGGATACTCTTTGCAAACTGTGTTTGCGATTCTTGACCAACACTGTGATGTTTTCAAATTTTTGTTGTGTACGAAGGACAGGGAAACCAGGTGCAATCTAGTTGGTAGTGTTGAAACCGATTTTCAATACATATACTGGTAAACGTGCTGAGTATAAAGATTACGACAATCGTTTCACCAAAAGACAAACATTTGCAAAACTTATCACAGATGCTTAGTTACGCACACAAATGCCCGCGATACGTGTAGGGTTTTTTTTTAGCTTTCTTTGTATAATGACATCCCTAATTACATTTTCCTGGTGATAATTCTGTTGCTTGTTTAAGAATGTTTGCATTTTCCCGCAATCTAAAACACGTTTCTGCACACAGCGCCATAGAACCCACCCGGGTTCAAAAGAACTGATGAAGTTTTTTCTTTTTTTACCTAGCTAGGGCCTCTGTTAAGAAAAATCGATATTTTCCAATAACCAGTAAAACCTCCTCATAAGCAGTAAAACCTCCTCGACAAAGTTTGTTTGTGTGTTAGTTTTGAGAAACGCGAAGAGAGAGGGTTGCAAAGTTAAACCAGATGGCATAGAAGCGGAGTTGCACAGGCACGCAGATGTATTTTGGGATAAACACTTTTCTGGTTTATAGCGTATTTTAATCGGTTTTTCTGATCTTCGTCCTCTAAAGCAAGCCAGGCATCAAATTCGATTTCATGAAACTTCTTTCCTTTCAAAAGACAGGGAACTAATGAACAAAGATGAAAAACGCAAGCCGCTATCTTTTGACAATTTTCCAACATTGCAATTCGATTTTGTCGATTGCGTCTCATTTGATGAGGATCGGGTCGCAAGAAGTTCGAACAAGTTGAATTCTCTGTAGAGCAAAACCCGCTTGCAACTTTCTACTTGTTCGTTTCTCAGTATTTAGCCACAGTTGTTTATTTTTAGATGGGTTTCAAGTTCACTTCGGTGCTCTCAACACTTCTGTGTTGCACAAATTTTTGCGAAACATTCAGATGTGAAACAAAAGAGAAAAAACAGCTTCAAACGAAATTACGTTGAACGTTTCTCGAAGCAACCTTTTCATAGTCAAAAATTTCAGTTACTAGAACACAAGGTCACTAAACGAAACGTCCAATATGATTTTACTTAACCCGGCAGGTTTTCATTTTTTTCTGATTATGTTTCACAAAACGTGGAAGTTTTATCGCGTTTTTGGCTGCTATTAAACCACGCGCTTTTTAAATATTGTAAGAATTTCGGACCCAAAAAGAATTTTGTAACTTTCGTTAATCTCTTGACAATGGGCCAGTGAAAAATTCTTGATTCGCACACATCAACGTTTGGACATGCGTGCTACACTGACGTAAATCCTAACGATTCTGAGAAAAAACAATGTCATTGCGTCAAAGGTCATGCAAATCACTGTTCACAGAAACACACACGGATGGGTGCGTGCCGTTGCTGAATCAAGTCAGCTATAACGCATCATCTTCTGCTGACGTCTGATCGCAACGCCGTTGCAGATGAGGTTTAAACGCATGAGCGCTAAAATATTGAAGACCAAAGCGCCGAAGAATCACGTGCTAGCAAACGAAACGCATGACAGCAAGTGAAAAAGGCGCGGAGATTTTCGGCAAGTTGGTAGAAAGACGCGTTGCTCAGCAGTTCTTTGCAAAGAGTACCGAGGCTGCTTATCCTGCACATCTTTGAAGCTTGCAGTTTTTAACTGCCTGCAAAAGAGACGAGTACACAGTTGGAAAAAGCATGCTCATGTGTTAGTGTAGGGATGAAACACAAGCGTTTTTCGTTGTTCCGTATTTTTGAAAGCTCAACTCACACAATTTTCGGTACAGTGCTGCCAGACATACAGTGCGGGCTGAACGAATTGGCCGCACTGTACTTTTTAAAGACAAGGTGTTGGCGCAAAAACGACGACTTTGGAAAAACGACAATGCATCGCCGTCGGCAAAACAAAAAAACACGAGGTGCGAAAACACTCGTTTCTCGGTCTTTGCCAATTGAAAGTCCCCTATCGAATAACGAGGGCGTCAAAGGGGACATGATTTCTTAGCTTCGGGCGCGATTCTTCGGACCCGAATGGACCAGGTGCACGCGTGAGCTCAAGGCGCTATCCGATAACCGACGAGAGGTAATCACCACTCGCGTCGAGTGCAGCAGCTGTTGTCTTTTATGCGCGTCCAGCTTGAATCGATCCAATCGCGACCGGCGTCTTTTCATGCCGGAGCGTGCGACACCTACGGCGAGCACGACTACAAGGAAGGTACAAAGTGGAGATAAACATCTTTTGAAGCGGGTCGCAGCAGTGTGCGACTAAGGTTTTGGTCTTCAGGTGTTTGACAAAAAGAAAACAAATAGAAAAACGCCCCAGAAACGCTTCTAACCGTAGCTCGATTCAATGCCGGCGTATTGGTTACACAGGCCACGTGCGAAGCGCCGACGGAAGCCGCCTGATCGAGGGTCAGCAGATCAGCTCGTGCGCTTGAACTGGAAGGTGAATTGAAACTGCAACAAGCGGTCCAATCGCTCACTGCCTTGACCTGGCACTTAAAATTCACACGAAAGAAACGACCGCACTGTCGTCGGTCAGCATCGCAACAGAACTTCCGGATTCCAGCAATATATGATAATAGGATTAAAAACGAATGTGAGCTACACTCGTTGCCTTTTCAAAACCAGAGCCCCGTATCGACGTTGTAGTACGCCAAAAATCTGTTGATTTCGTTTCTTCGCTAAGCTGGAATAATGACAGGGATGCAATATAAAAACTTCCTAGCTGCTGGAAAATTGCTGGATCGCAGTAATTATTTCAAGTTTCCGCAGTCAAAATGACTAGCAGAGGCTGGCCAATATTCCGACGACCAAATGCAAAATGACTGCAAGTGTTGTAACCGCGCGTTAAGAAAGATGCATAACCATTCTATAACCGACCATTTCTATCACTTGCATGTTTTTGTTTTCTTTAAAAAACAAAGTTGAAGCAATGACTGGCATTCGACACTCGTACTTCCCGATGCTTGGAACAATATCGAGAAAACATTTGAAACTTGGATATCTAAGTTACCGGTGTCAATAAATATCAAAACCATAACGCGTTTAAACTTTATACCCATTGGAATTGTTTTGGATTTGACCATAACCAGTCTAGAACATTTGCTCAATGTAAAACAAAAAATCAAAAAAATCAAGGAAACACACGAACACCAAAAATAACACAGCAGCTGTACAAATTTTTTTCGGTGCAAGTCTATTTATCTAACAATTGACATCAGCCATCGATCCCAAGCTTTGACAACCCAACCCGTGTTTCGTCACTAATCGGAGTCCAACAACATCTGGCAGCAAGAGTGAAGACAAAATTCGGAAATGGCGCTTTGGTCCTGATGACAAGCGGATGGTGAATTTGCGAAAAATGTCCGACGTTGTTCAGAGCCAAGCGCGTGTGGTCCCTTGTTCTCATATTGCAAACGGTCAAAGAAATGAGGAAAACCGCAGCTGGCATCGGAAAAACAAAACGGAATTCCAGTCTTTCTTTTTCTTTTCGTGTTTTAGGGGAATTATTGTCACAGGGTCTGTTTTGCGTCAGGGTTCAAGCACAAAGGCGGATCGGATTTACCGCGATGGGTAAAGTGCAGCAATGCAACGGAGAGGTGAAATTGCAGCGACCCGTTATCAGCTCGGAAAGTCTTGGGGCGGTTTGAAATACGAGTACTTGCTTAATACGATAAGCGCAGACGGCACCTGCTTGCCCACATCCGAGGAAACAGATAAAGCATATTAGTGCCACTTTTAAATCCCCCGGAAATCTTTGCTGTGCGAGAATATCCACTGGTGCGTCTTGAGCTTGGCAACCCTTTTCATCATTACGAGAACAACTACTGTATCAGATTGCTTACTGGAATATTTTTAGGATGCATCCTGTAGTCAATCCCTTTCGCGTCGTGAAGGCAGGTAACATACGTTTCGCAATTACTTGGTGTTATGACTATCGCTTACAAGCTGCAACGTCTGATCCTTGGAAGTTTCACGCGCAAAACAACCGCAAATGCCCATGAGCAAGCAAATATCGAAGGGATAGAACTCGTGGTATGCTGCCAGTTCCCGTCTACATTTACTTCAAGTGCACACCTTTGAAGCTGTAAAGCTGTGCAGAAGCTGCAGGAAATGAACTCCAGATTTTCTCAAGGAAAGTTGTCGAAACAGAGAATGCCATCACATTCACCGCTGACACAATCGACATGAGCTAAGATTAAACCAAGTTTAAAATAAACAATGCTATAGTTCTTTGCCATGCGGTGCAAAGGCATTTGTTTGTCGGCGTATTCGCGTAAACAGGCAGTTGTATATAACAAAAGCAGAATATGATGTCGAGAGAAAACGTGGAAATGCATTGTCCCACGCCGCGAACTACCAGACGTTCAACATCAAATCAATCAGACATGTCCCTTCTTAAACTTGTCTGACGTTCTGTAACCAGCCCAGTTTTAGCACCTTTTTCCCCGATCCTGCCGCTGGTAAGCGTAGGTGGTGTTGAGCAGGTGAACGGACCAAACACGGTCAGAGCTGCGCCAAGTGGCTCGTCAGAACCTTTCCAGTCGTCTTGATTGAAATACTTTCTCAGGGAGCTCAAGGCCACCGTGGACAGGTGCTGTCGGACGCAAGTAATTACGCTCGCCGTTGTAAACAAACAAAAGCCACGATTAACTGTCGCGATGGACAAGACAGCGGATTAAAGCTTTTCCGGAGCCGGTGCAAACACGAAAGCAACTTGGGCTGGCACACCGGTGCCGACCACATCAAACCGCTGGTCTGAATGGAGACAACGGGATCAGGGTTGTTGGGGTCATAATGGGCGTCGCTCTTCGTCGCAGATGGCATTTCCGCGGTATCGCATTACGCGAAACAGGCTTTATCGAGTGAAACCGTAGATAGCGCGCGCGAAAATGTGAAACGTCACAAGTCGCAGAACGTCAACCAACGGCTTAGGTGCTAAACGGTATACTCAATGCAGGTCTCAGTGTAATCGCAGTTTGCCCAACACAGAACACTGTGTTATACACAGAGCAATCCTCCGACACGACTTGTTCACCACCAGTGCTTTCACTGGCCAGTTGACTATGCGTTGCGGAAATAACAACATCACTCAAACCAGGTGAAACAGCAGCTTTTCTCTTGTTGAAGACCAACTCGACAAAACTAACAACGCGAGCCTGGGTCATAAGATAAAATTCCGACATTGTCCGCTTTAACGAGCAACTGGTGGAAAATTACAAAAACTGGAACAGCATGTGTCATGTTGTTATCGCCAATCAAAAGATTTCAGCATACGACATTCTTGCAGCATCAGGCACCGGTCAGAAGCACAATAATTTCGAACATCAGAAATATGACTCATTGGAGCAAATTACATACCGCGGTTCCAACCACGTGATTTGAAGCAAAGGGCGGTGTTGAGAATGACGTAATCGAAATTGAGCTGAATTCTTCCGGGGTCATAATACAATTGAAACGGCGATTAAAAAATACGGCATCGTATTTTAATCGCTAATACGATATACGATGCCGTATTTTAATCGCTAGTAGATCGTAATAGGCAACACTAGAAACACTCAATAATGCAGGTCATGATCAAAAGTTCAAGATGAAGGGTTTGTAGCTGAAGGTTAATCAGCTTTAACAAACTTAGATTACCTAAAACAAGACAAAATCACAAACATGCTAGACTTTCTGCGCAAGAAAGTCAACGTTGAAAAAATTGGCAAAAAAAGCACCACTTAAGTACAACAAGCTTCAAGTTCGAAAATATCTGCAGGTTTTAATATCTGCAAGCTTTCTCTTGGCTGGCGCGCGGTGTGGTGCGTATAACAAAATTGTTGGGTTATATGCCTTTCGATGTGAAGCGAGATTCATGGTCAAACTGGATTTTGCCAGAAAATTGGGCATAAACCTTTGAAAGGACATACGGGTAAATCGAACCAGAATGCCTTGAAAACTTTGAAGTGTTGCCAGGAGATTTGGCGTAAGCCATAACTTAGCCACTTTCCTATCTGCACGTAAACACAAATTTGGACGGAAGCAGCCAGTCCCAACAGTGAATAGTTTGGCGAGTTCAGAAAAGTGAAATGCTCGCTCCGATCTCCTGCACTGCTCTTGCCGATCTCGCGCACCAGAAAAACGAGAACGGTTTCCTCGACCCTGGTCAAGGGATTACGAACGCACCTGCACGTCAAAAAGCGGAAGGGATTGATGCGCGGACGAAATTCCACTCAAGATGGACCACTACGCAAACGGCAACAGGCAGTCACAGTGTACAGCAAAGATCACCCAATCAGCGCTGATGAACGACTACGTCTTGGACAAAACAATGGTGATGAGGAGCTCTGATCTGTGACAAGGTACGAACTTGCGCTTGTGGAGCAACACCAACGTATTCCGCTCGTTTCGCTCTGTAGCGACTTCTGTGGTGGGCGAAACTGCAATTCTTCGCGCAACGCAGGCCATCATTACTCAGTTTTAATCAACGATAACAAACTGTCACTGCAGTTTCAACGATTGACTCTCAAGAGATTACGACGAAAGTTAAAGTTACACCATTTTTTACAAAAGAAACGGTTTAGGAAGCCCGATGAACGTTGAAGTAGAAGAACTACACTTAGCACTTGGAGGGACGCCACGCACCTGGAATCATCAGTCTGAGCCTGTAATACGACACAAAATACAACAAAAATTATCCAATAGCTTTTAAAAGGGTGCACATTGCACAATGACATCCAATTCAAAGAAGCATCACTGAAAAAAGAAAATGAAAGATGCTACAGAAGTCAAGTGGTGAAATAAAACATTAAATTTCATGTCGAAACGGTGGCTGAGAGTGTTTCCAAGGCTGATTTTAAAAGCACTTTTGAAAGTTGTGGAACCAGCATTAAGGAGAAAATGGTCGCGAAGCATGTTCGTAAAACCTCGACATCCACGAAAATTAAAATGTTTTTGTTACAAATGCTAAGTTACATCACCGACCAAAGGACTATTTCAGTAACGCACGAGATGAAAACAGCGTTGTTCTCATTACAAAACACGTTTATCAGTTATAATTGGTCGTCTTAATCTAGGTTGTTTTTTTCCTATTTCTAACAATTATCTTCTCGGTTTCACAATTGTTTTCTCTTTTTTCACTTAAAATTTGCACCTTTATGGAACCATATCGACACCGTACTAAGCCATCAAGAAAAACTATGAAAAACATTTTTTCAGGAGAACACAGTATGACATTGACCAGAAGATTGTTTGTTTCACTTACCAAAGTGTCTGACTATCTTGGAACAGAACCAAGTATTAGCTGAAGTCATGGGTAAGTGAAACAAACTTGTGTTTACGTGCAACCGCTTTCAAAGTGTCTCTTGCTACGTTCTTGTATGCAAAATAAGTGAGATTTCGGGGCAGGAAAAACTGACCCAAACATCATTGGAAGGCGGTGTTGCATAAATAGTTCGACTGAAGCTGAACAGACATTTTGAACGAAAGTTTAGTCATTGTTTGGTTCGATCGAACCGTTCAAGTCCACTTAACTTTAAGACGAGAGAACCCCAGACAAAAAAGGCCGCTGGTCTTCCTTTGTCTTTCTGTTCCTTTATTGTGCTATACGTGCAGCAACGAATGCAATTTGATTGAAACAGGGGTGGGGAGCACGTGGCCCACATGACCATTTAATGTGGACCGTGTCAGAATTTTCATTACCCAAATTAGAACACAACATCGCGTCGAAACCAAGTTTCAAGATAAGCAGATAGAAAATAAGTCAACAAAAGTCACTCCCAAACCTCTTAATTTTAACTCCTTATTCTCCTTAAGGTAAAGAAAAACACTATGAGTAGTTTGTTAAAATTTTAATCATGAGATCAAATTATGACGTTTTCGCGCCCCATCCATGATATTCTACAATTGATGTGGGCCGTCATCTTGAATTGGTTCCCCTGGATTAATATAACCACAAAACAACGTGACATGAACTCGCTCCACCGCACTGCAACATGTGCATCATGTAATCGACATATAGAATACAATTGTGGTTCTAAATCATGGATAACCGTATCCCCTGGGGGTGTAAGTTAAACGTACGCGAGGTGCGTCTGGAAAATATCAAAGGTTCCTTCTTCTTTACAGCGTTTCTATAAAGTTTTAAATTTAATTTCCAGCATCCATTCGAAATCACCTGCATATCGACGCTAGATTTCCACCGCGGTAGCTGGTGCAAGACGAAATATCAAGAATTTTAAAACGTAATAAAATGCGTAAGCCATCGTGATTCAAATCAATGCGACGGTCACACCAAAATGGAAGTCGAGAAGGTATTAATTTTGTGAAACATAAATCTGTTCAAGGCAATATACTGAAATCAATTAAAGTGTGGAGCGCTTTTTCAAGCAGAACAGAGTACTTCAAGCCTTCGCAATTTAGAGTGTAACCAGTTCTGCAAGAAATAGCCTAGTTTTCAGTCCATATATCTCAGAACACGGAGTACTCAATCTATAAAAACTTGGAGTATGGTAACAAAAAATTAGGTACCCTTGTTTTCATGACATCAAACATGATCAGCGGGAGTGTTAATATTTTCTGTTTTTTTGCCATGAAAATACTACATTCATTTAGTTCAACATGACAGAGTCAGCTTTGCGAAAGTTCAGTTACTGTCAAAGTTTTTGATGAAGCATTGTAACATCTTTAATGGGTGTTTGCAACAACTTGACGTTTATTCTCCATACCCATAACTCCACCAAAGTAAAAGTGCTGTCGCTGACGTGTTACACGCAACTAATTTTGTGCCTGAAGAATGGTAACAACAGTAGCTCTGTTGCAAATAGTAAAGCTGTAACATTCTTCGTTCCGACTCTCTAAGTCCATCCAGCGGATAAGTAGAAAAATGCAGACAGATGAAATTTCAAAACAAGTTGAGAGTTCTGTAAGTCACCCGCGTAGCACCTCGATGTTTCGCTCAAATTATTTTCGCCAAACAGGCCAGAAATCTGAGAAGCAAAAGAGCACCAATGCTACAATCCAACCGTGGATGAAACGTAGAATGAACGGAAACCTGAATGCGACGAGAAAGTAACGCAAAGTGGAGACGAACGGTCCAGCTGCACCGCAGATTACTTCACACGGCACGATAGTGTCAAACATCAAGTTTCTCGTCTAAATCACAGTAGAGGAAGACCAAAAACCACTTCTAAAGCTCGCGTTTTGGCCCCACTCTAACCTTTGCATGTCAGTGCCAAGATGTCAGTCTTACTGTTACGATAAGCATGCAACAGAGCAGCAGAGGTACAAAGTGCTAGAAACCACGTAATTAAGAAATACGAAGCCTCAAAAGTTCCTTTAGTTGGATTTCGTTCTGCTTGCTCTGAAATGTGTTTAAAACAGATTCCTCGACAAATAGTTACGGTCTCTCTCATGTCTCTGATTTACTTCAAGGCATTTTATAATTCTCCCTTTCACCTCAAGATATTTTATAATTTTCAATAAAATAATAAAGTCATATAACTGAAGCAGCCTGTGGCAAAAAGTAACCAAATAACAGTGACATGATAATCTTACACGGAGGATTAAACAATAAACGCTAACACATAAAGAAAGGCAGAAACGGTCTATCATCTTGATGGTTTAGTAGTGCAGTTGTACTGCCTAGGTTACCCTATAACTTTTCTAGAGTCGGAATCACTGTAAACCTGTGACTAGTCAAAATAAAAAACTCTTCAGTTCGTTCATTCTCGGTTTTTGTTCTCCTTTCGTCTGCGGGCGCCCACCACCGCTTGCTTGCGCCGTGCGGCTCATGGCTGCTTTCGCAGTAAATGCTGCACTGGTAGCGAGTCAATGGCAACACCGTGTGCGAACCATTTCATCGCACCCAACCATTTACGCTGAGCACGAGGCTGGACTAACTGCAAGTACCGTTTTTCAAGTCTTTGGTATGAGCCGGCCGGGAATCGAACTTGGCCTACCAGCTTTGGTGACGCGCACGCGTTGAGCACGTGCTCAACCGACTATACCACTGAGACGGTTGTATAAAAATATGCGATCTTTCTGCAGAAAGTACTCCATACTTACATCTGATCAATTAAAATTTTCTTCTTTCTCTCTAGCAAGAAGCCGAACAAGAGCCCAAACGTTGAACTGTGGGTGACAAACAACCCCAAGTCAAGCGGTGTCAGGCAATTTATGTTGATTAAAACATTTTCATTTTGTAGACGCATAGGTGCAAGAGAGGAGGCAATTTTCGGGGGGTGTAAAGTATATTTTGCCCGAATTTCAACAGCAGGGTACTGCGCTCCTGCCTGGTGCTGCAGTGCTCACGCCCACCTCATTGATCCTGTCATCGACGACGCCTTGCGAACTGTGACTGGATAGCTCAACAATCTTCCTGTTGCGTTCAACAATCTTCCTGTACTCGCGGGCATCCAACCTACTGAGCTTCGTCCAAGGGTGCCACACTGTCTCTAGCACACCGTGCCACGGAGCCTGGACATCTGCTCCACTCAGCTCTTACCCGTTCACCAGGTGGGAACGCACGGCATCTATATCTCAAATCGAGATACCCATTTGTGCCCGCCGCACAACAACTCACCAGTTCATCTGATGACAACAACATACGTGCGGCGCTCTGGGCGGATTACCGATGGAATGCGGACTGGTTGGAGAACACTACGAGACTCCGAATTTTGATTCCGAGGTCGACGCCCACCCTCCTGGAATGGCCCTGCCGAGAACAGCGCTGGTCCGGCTTAAGCGCCTCCGCATCGGTGTCGGACGTTTCCGCTCCTGCTTACACAAATGGGGCATGGTCCCTTCTACGCTTGTGAGTGTGACGCGGGCGGAACAGGCCGTTGCAAACGTATGTATGTTAGCAAAAGTGTGTTTTGCAATATTTTTGCATGTCGTCCTTCACTGTCTAATCCATTAACCTCCCTATGGAGTGCATGTTCTGACTATTCTGTATGACGAGACAATCGAATGGCTGCTCAACACCTGCCCCGAGATCTAGTGTGGCCTAGCAGTGGATAAGAACTGGCTCAAACGATAAAGAAGAACCAGACTAGGCGAAATTAGCAGGGGACCTGAGAATGCAGTGTGTCCTCGGGCACAGAATTTCCCTCAAGGCCCATGAGCAAGTAAAGAAGTAAAGAATTTACGGTTATGCAATCATATAGGTTCGTAAAACACACAACTATGAAAATAAGTCACAGTTCAGCGATAAGATATTTGCGATGCAACCAAACAATTTAAGCAAAATCTGACAACATCAGGCTGAAGCAGGGTTGGCAAGTTGGCCTTTTTCAAGACAAATTTTGTAAATCTGGCCTTGTTTCAAGTTGGTTGGCCTAAAAAATTTAATTTGGCCTTTCTTGGCGTTGTCTGAAGTTGGTTGGCCTTAAAAATTCGTTTGACCTTTCGGCTTTTTTACGCTGAAAAAGTTTCCTCTGATGAAAAATTTTACTATTCTATTGTTGTTGGCAACACCTCTGCAAAATGTTTGTGATAAATGCGAAATTAGACCGACATCCACGTTCTGATGTTGATAACATTTGAGGGATGCAAAATTCGAAAAAATTTTTGCGTAATAACTGGGAATGCATGCACTGTGTAGTGCATGGCTGCAATATGGTGTCAAATTTAGCAAATATTGTCAAAAAACACTGTTTTTCAAAAGATTTGCCAACTTTTCTTGGCAATATTTTTTTAATGCCAAAATTTTGCCACTTTTCAAAATATATACTAATTGTCGGTATTGACGAAACAATCCATTTTGGATTATATATCAAATGAATACACAACCTTAAGAGAGAAAATACAGTTCAACATTAATCTTTGTGAATTACCGTTTTTATCACACTCAAATTCCCACGAAGTATAGTTGCTGGTACTGTGCTTTACAGTGGAACTTCAGTTCAATTGTCAAAATTTACGAATTGAACAAAATATGAATTGCAAAAAACTTTAGGTATTGAAAATTCAATATTGCCAATAACATTGCAATTGTCAAAATATTTTTACCAAAAATTTGCCATAAACTGGACAAACACTTGCAAAATTCTTTGTCAAGTATCTGGCAACCCTGGTGTAGTGTGTTGTAAGCACTATGTAGGCTCAACGCTTACAGAGTCGTCAGTCCAGGAGTGAATGGGAGACGAGTTTCGCATGGATGCAGAAAGCTGTCAATGAATCAGTATACAATAAAAACTGTGGCATCATTGTACCTCAAGTGTGCAATCTCACAAATCATGAAAAGTCAGAGCAACATCAGAAATGACCTCCGGTACAAGGCCAATCAAGACTTAATCTCAATTTCGAAAAAAATTTCTAGTGATATTCTTGTGATGTAGGACGTAGGTGTTTGTTTGTGACGAAGGAATAGCAATACCAAAAACAAATTAGGCTTTTTTATGGCCTTTAAATAATCAGGTTGGCCTTTTTCTGACACTGTTTGGCTTTTCATTGAAATATTCTTCTGGCAACCTGGGCCTAAGTTCAAATCTATTGTTCTAAAATTTGCACTAGCGCTGAGTTTGAGTACAAGAACAAGAAATTGAAATAAGTCAACCTGTTACACCAACCATTCATTCTTTGTTTGTCTGTCATGCCTAGATGTCTGTCTGTCAAACCACTGCAACTTTGAATTCTTTCTAGGGCCATCTAAGCACACAATCAAATGCGTGTTTCTGTAAAATTTAAAAAATGCACTGGACATTGAGCAGAATTTTTCTGTGTTCTAAGGGCCACACCAAGTGTCCGCCAAAATTTAGGTTCCTTGAAAAGCAAATCGACTGTCTCCAATCTCATGATCAATAAAGCATCTCAGGCAAAAATTAAGATTGCAAACTAACATTTTGCTTTGACAATGCAAGAAAGATATTTTGTGAAAAAAAATTGTGTAATATGGCATCAGTAAGGAAATGAGTGACAGTTGCAATGGTACTTGCACTGTTTGGTGAAGGCATATGCTCAACTGCAGTGCTTCTGTTAATTGCAAGTGCAACCAGTATTATGCAAGAATTTTATGGTAATGCAAAACATACTTTTGCTGACTTCTTTTAGAAAGCCGTGAGGCTTCTGCAGCTTGTTTGCGAGCTTCAAATTCTTCACGTTTTAAAACCTCTCCACTTCCTCTATAGCCTAGCTCAACCAGTTGTCGAGCTAGTTCCTCATCCTGTATCACAATGTATAATCATTATTTTACCGCAATGTCTTGTCGTTTACACAAGCTTTGAAATACATGGGTATTCTACCCCATCTGTACAAGAGGTCACCATTATCATTACAAAATATAGATGAACTTCTAAGGGTTCATATGAGGTAAATCTGCCCACAAATTTCCAACTAATTGAACTTTGACAATTTTGCTGGAAAAGCTTATGTGGACAGTTGAAAATTTTGCATAAAATGAAAAAAGTTTACAGCAGCAGGTCTGTGGAGCCCACATACAAGCAAAAAATATAACATGGTGATTGAGGTGCTGTAAGTGACCCGTTTCACTGTGCACACAGAATCCATAAACGAAACAGGACATGTTAAATTTCAACATCTATAGACAGCTCAAATTCCTATCACGAGATGTAAAAAAATACTTTCAAAAAGGTGCTCACTGCTTGACAAAGCTACCTTACAATAATTACTGAGGGAAGTGTAAACACAAAACTGTAACAATATTTAAATAAAAATTTCGGCAGTGATAGCTTAGTGACAGAATGTCATCCTCTTAACTGAAAGGTTGGGTGTTCAACCCACAGCCACTGAGTGAATCACCGTAGTGCTCCTCAGGCAAGAGTGTTCACCTCAATTGCCCTGACAAGAAGTAAAATTCAAGCTTCAGCCTGCCACCAAGTGCCATCACTCAAAATCAAATATAAAAAAAATATAAATACAGTAGTCCCTGCTTACTAAACCCACCTCGAGACTGGACAATTTTGGGCTTATTAAGCAGGTAGGCTTATTAACCGGGGGACTAATTTTTGCCATTCTCATGCACATAAATGAGTACAGCCAACAGTACTATCGCTAAAAGTTGCTAAATCTGTCAATACGGTGTACAGCAGTTACATGTAATGAGCAATTTTCTTTGTTTATTACGGTAAAACAATATTCATTTCGAATAAGTCTTCAAAATTCCAATATCACATTAGCCTGTATATTGGGAGGTAAAGGGCACTTTGTGCATATTAATTGAATAGCAGTCAAAAATAGAGAAAATCAATAAGTAGTTGATTTCCAGTTTTAAAGCAAAATTATTGATCTCACATTTTCTTCAGTAAAATCAACAAAAAAAGGTAGAAAATGTTTAAAAAACAAGAAAATGTCATGCAAAAAGGAAAAAACTATTGGAATAGTTCAACTATTTTAATTGTGGCAACCAATGGTGCAGTAGGTTCATCCAACTCAGTAGCTTGTCAAGAAACAACATTTACAGTTAGTCATAGTGTGCCATTAAGATGTTCACTTTTTAAGATAATTTATACTGTCATGGTATGTTGGGTGACAAAGGATATGAAAACAGAAAAAGACAATTTTACTTAAAAGGCATGTCAGTGTCAGTAGCATGATAATTTTTTGGGAGACAATTGCCTTTCAGAGGGAACCAGCTGGACTGCCAGTGACCAAAGTCTGACACTGCAAATGCCCAAACCAGATGATATGCAAGAGAAGTCTTGCAAAAGGTGATACATATGTTGGCACTTGAGAATGGAAAACCAGCATCCACAGGCAAATGTGATGTGGGTGTTACTTGGGCATTTGATTTGTGGGAAATATTGGTATTGGTCATGGTAAATACGTAAACAAATTCATCAGAAATTTTACAGAGCATTTTTAACACAAGTCCAAGTCCCATCCTAGTCAAAATTAAGTAGCAAGCTTGGTTATAAGTATTTTCTGAGTTTTATCTCATGAAACTTTAAAAATTAAATGAATTTTGAAGAAAAAAAATTGTATACAGTCAGAAGGAATCAACAGCATTCCATAAATAGAAAATCTGGTTGTTAAGTGGATGCACACTGAGCTTTCTTTAGGAAACAAATTTGCACAATATGTTTACAAGGATTTTGACCATTATAAAACCTGTTATTGGATGTTTCTTTTAGTGCTATTTTCATGACTGTCATCTTCCAAATGCTGAAATTTGCACCTGCCAAATGAAAATTAGATTACTGCTCACAATCACAGACTTTATGAGAAACTTAGCCAAGATCACTTGCAGAAACACATGTATTAAAAGCAAAACCAAAAGTTTGAACTGATATTTTTGTTTGTTACATTACTGTATGTGCACTTCATAGTTTGTTTTGCATAATTGTTCCTATGGGGCCCTTTCCTTTGTAAAGCGGGTAGCTGGTACTACAGGACTAATAAGTTAGATTTTCTTAGTTGTTAGTTTTAAATCCCATTTTACTTCATGCACTTCGCAGAGCTGATGATGCCTATCTAGTAGGCAAAATATATATTCTGATAAGATTATAGTGTGTGATTCTTGGCTGTGAAAAGTTTTTTTGAGAAACAGTATTTAGAATTAAATACACGAATGAGAAAATAAGCTCATAAGCAGTAACAAACCAGTAAAATATGCTGTGTATAACTTAATAATTATGAACGTACCTCCAAATAATACAAATCTAGTGATGTAATTTGTGAATCCAAAAAATCTTCGTAAGTAGCAAATTCAGTGACAATATTATCAGCCCCAGCACTTCCCTCTTCTTCCATTTCTCAAGAGTAAAATGCAATGCACAAATTTCAGAATGTTTCTAATTTATCAAAGGCACCTCTGCAATCACTATAAAAGATTTTTTACAAAAAAATTTCATAACAATGCATTTTAATGGGGAAATGCAGATAAAACTAATTATTAATTGTTTGTGGCATTTGTAAATCTGAGTTTTCCTCATGAAAAAAATCTTAAAAACTATTTATTTTTCTAGTCCCTGTGCACAAATTAGAAAATGAAGACCATATTGCATTCAGTAGGCTGCTGAATGCGCAATTGTTTTTAGCTGTAGTAAGGTGGTTGGAATTGATTTTAGCAAGATAGAGTAGTCTTTCTCCAGAAGTATAAAAAGCCCACAATGCCACTTGTTCCCCTGAATGGCATAAGTGTGAAGTTTGCTGACCAGTGACCATGCAAAATATCTTGGTATGTTACTTCATGCCTCAGTGCAGAATTACAATCACTGACACTTAGATAAAGATAAATCACTCTGTTGTGCAATTAACAAGCTCAGAGGCACCTTGGCTAAGTGATAAAAACATTCTGATTTGTACCTATTGTGTGCTGAGGTATGTCTGCCAATCGTTGTGCAAGTGCACATAGCCTAGTATTAAGTGTCTGTTTTGCCAAGAACAGTGCCTATCAAATTTTGCACTATAACCCTATGATTATAAATGTCCACTCACATCAAGTTGCCTATTTCATCCGAACATTTGATGCCTTGATTATATGCTTTTATTCAGTGGTGCACATTTTCAACCAGCCTTTTTATCTACGCATTCCAATGGTCCAGTGCGTTTGCAAATCTCTATTTTTCTCTCACTAGGCAATGCTTCTGTAGGATGATGCTCAAATGTTGCTGGTGTTTTGTTTCAGTGTTTGCGCATTTTAAGTATTGACTGCATGCACCAACTACTATTCACCCTCTGATTCATGTGACTAACAATTTTGTTCGTTCAAAACGGGTTGTTCAAGGCCAAATAATGAAAGAACAGATCAAAATAGATCATTTTCATGAAAAGCAAATTCAAAATGGATCAAAATTTAAAAGAATCTAATCATCTTGTATATGAGTTTTAAACAAGCTGCCTCATAGTCGATGAAATACTTTTGGTGCAAGTTTATTGTAAAGTTTAGTATTCAAGCAAACAACAAATTATGTTTACAAGACTATCTCACAAGCATGGGCTTAGGAACGCATATATTCTACATATGTAGTCTGCCACAAACATGTTCTGAATTTCTGTTTTGCATGTGGCCTACTACAAATGATCTGATGTGAAATTGCTCTGTTTTGCATATACGTGATCTGCTACAAATGATAGATCTTTTTGCTTTGTTGTCCTCTTCTACATGTGGTCTAAATTACTACGTTTTGTGTGTGGTTTGCTACAAATGATTTGTTGTAAACTGGTCCACTGAACACCAATGCTAGCATGATTACCAACATGACCAAAGAAAGTTGGCAGATATTACAACAGAAAAATTTGAAAGTTGAGTTTTTAGCCTGATTTACACTAGGAAGTGATGGCAAGTGGCCAGATGTGAGCATAAGGGACAAGGTGCGGTTGTTTTTTTCAGTCTACACTAGGAAGTGACGTTTGCATGCATGAGTGACATAACAACTACTTTAGCGCCAGATGATGCAACCGATCTTCAAAGATGGAGGTAGATCAGGATTCTCTTGAAACGATAATTGTTTGATGGCATTACTTCCCAAGCATTGCCCCTTGCTATTTTGTCATGGTATCCACCAGTTCATGGGTCGTACAAGCACGAAGCATGGTATTTCTGCACTTACAAAATTAACCTTTTTTTATTTTCATCACTTACTGAATTAAGCTCGATGATTAATTAATTAAATTATTTGCACCTGTTGGAAATAACTTTTGAAAGGATTTTAGTGATGTTACTTTTAAAAATGTCTGTACTTCCATTGATATAACTACAATTTTTCTAGATATGTGTTCACAATACTAGCAAGAAAGCAATGTATTCTGTAATATATGAAACCAAACTTGGGAATTATTTCATGTGGAATCATTTATGCTTCATGAAATAGCTTTTTCTATAACATGATACACTATCTCTTCCACTACAGAGACATGTAAATAAAAGTTACCTCACAGTTTACACATAATCTGACAGGCTCTTTCATACCAGCCTACATATCACAGATAGGCTAACAAAGAAATAAACTGATGAAAATTATAACAGTAATACAGATCCCAAAACCTTCTTTAAGTAGTAAACTTAAAAAGAAACCATTTAAACATGCTGCTGTATTCAAACATATTATGCCTACAACACTGCATTGCTTTTGTGGTACAATATGGCACAGTTTTGTGGCCTACACTAGGCTATTAGGGTAGAGAGCTGATAGCATGTGATATTCACCAGAGAACGGACAAAAATACTGAAAAAGTGTGCTTAAGTTTGCATATCTTGCTGAAAATCTACTCAGCGAATTTGACAACAATTTCCTCCATCATTCTTTGACTGATACATCCTAGACGTGAACCTTTGCAGACCATAGTCACCAGAATCACAGAAGTGGCAAAACACTACTGAGCGTTTCCATCACAGGCACATGGCAGGAATGGGCAAACGCACAGTGACACGGGAAAAATTCCATAAATAAACAAAGAGTCAATTTCAGCCGCGTCTTGCTACTGCTCAGTGTTAATCAGCCCTTATTCCATAGTTACAAACAACATAGCTAAAACACTCAAATTCATGAAAGTTTCATGGAATAAGATTTTAGGCAATTATTAATGCCCTGAGAGCTGCTCTTAAACTTTTTCATATGTTCAGCCTCTGTCAATGCTACTCGCACCATGATGTTAAAAAGGTGTAAAAGCAATCCCTTCGAATGTGTTGTGGTGCTTAATATGCTTCCTGAGAAACAAGCTCTCTAATCAAGATGTAGATCGTACTTATCACATTTTATAATAAGCTTAAAAGCAAACAAAGTTTTTTCAAATGTATTTACTACTCACTCAAGTTTCAATTGTCAGTAACAATCAGTAAGCAAGCTTATTAATCATTTCACAGTCTCTTTCGGAATAGTGTCTTGCCAACATAATCATTGTAAGAAACGCAAATTTACTGGAATTCTGAAAAATTCTTTTAGATTTAGAAGTACAGTAGGTTTTTTAGTTTTTGAAAAATTATTGCATTTGATAAAAGTCATCCCATTTGATTGTTCAACATTCTAGAGTGCATTTCTGGTCTTTCACAAAAAATTGAAGCTCTTGATTCAACATTTGATTTTCTAACACAACAACAAAAAATAACAGGGATGACAACACAGCAATCTATTTTCACGGTGACACAAAAAGTAGCAATTCCCAATCTTCTTGCTGACCATAACACTGAATTTTCCATCCATGTGCCCTCTAAGTATTAAAAACAGAATAAATAGCACTGATCCTTATATATATATATTGTACATTTTACATGCACATCATAGATTTTACAAATCTTCACTTTTCCTCCACTATTTAATGCTCCCGTATGATGGTAACCAACTGTAGTATTTGTTGGTGCATTGTTACAGTGTTTGTGTTTTATATGTATTCCCTGTGTGTAGCAACCAAACCCTTTCGTGTACTTTGCAGCACCTCATGATTCTGCATTTTCGTGTGATTCCTTCATTTCCCCCAACATATTGATCATGTGTGCAAGTCAAACATGTAAAAGGTGAATATATACAACTAGTAAAACACCAACTGCCAAATCTTTAATGAAAGCAAAAGCTAAATGTCTCATAAAAACAAACTTTGATCAAAACAATTCACATGCTTTTGTACACTGCTGAGCACCCCCACCCGATTTTTTGCTAGCTGTTTACTTCAAAACCTGATGTTAGAATGTTTTCATTTCTTTTCCACTGTTGCATTCCTGCATGATGGTGAGTGAATGCGGTTATGGATGAGGTGCTATTTCAGTGTTTTGTTCCTCTCTATGTTGACTGTGTATATCAACTAACACCTACTCTGTAACGTGCTATGACTAAATACTTCTGTCTTATTATAAAGAGTTATTTGATTACTCTTGTGATATGGACCATGAATTGGAGGAAAATACGTAAATAAAATAAATTATACATGTTGCCAATATTTGTACACTTTTGACATGTAATGGAAAGAACTTGAAAGATGGTGCGGCAATAGCTTAGTGGTAAAGTGCCCCTCCTAGTTGGAAGGTTGGGTGTTTGATCCACAGCCACTGAGTGAATTGCCACAGTGCTCCTTGGGCAAGAGCGTTTACCTCAATCGCCCTGGCAAGAAGCACAATTCAGGCTTCGGCCTGCCGCCAATTGTCGTCACCAAAATAAAATAAAAACAAAAATATACTTGAAAGACCTTTGGATACCAAGAAATACACAAGTTTCGATAGACAATCTTGACAACTTCAGAACTCTAAAATATTGCAAAGCACTTATTTTCAACCATGCCATGAGATGAAGTACAACTTAACATTATTACCCACAATAATCAGAACATATCGATGCTAATCGATGTGAACTAAATGATAAATGTTTAGAAAACAGCTAACCAAAAACAAAGTCAGCTATTATTTTCAAGGTAGTGTCTATTTTACCACCAGTGGCAAAAGCTCCGCTGAGGCTATTTTGCTATTCGAACTGTATCTACTCATTCAGCTGTGTCCACATATAATACCTGAGTTCATGATACTAGCAGTATGATTAACCTGCTCAAGTGGGAAGTGTCTATTCTTGCTGTGCACATGGTCATTGGTTCAGCTCTCATTGTTGCCTTGGCTTTGCTAGTAGAGATGACACTTTTGACATGAGTGCTTTTTATGAACTTTTTCAACAGTTTTAAAAACCAGACACGAGTTTACATTTTCAGTTAAGGTTTTGGATTAGGGCTTAGGGTATGGTCTAGGTTTAGGGTTTTAGGTGACATAACAAGGATGATATGCTAATCCAAGCATATTGTCCTTGTCACATGACAAATTCAACCAATAGGGTTTGGATAACGGCAAAATAGCTTCAGCAGTGCTTTTTCTACTGACGACAAAATAGACACTGCCTATTGTCAAGTACGGTTACATTACAAAACTGGTTTGGATATGCTTTGGCATAGTATTATCATAATTGACAAAGGTGCCAAGGCAAAAACGTTTTGCAAAAAAGGAAACAAACATTGAAACCACACATCAACAACTACTGCATTTGTTATCATCGTATAAAAATGTTACATTGTAAGAAAAATTGACAACTTCTAAAAAGCATCAGATTTTTAAAAGTGACTAAGTGAAAAGATTAAAAGAAAATGCACACTGGTAAAAAATGCATCCAAATTTTGAGCAAGGCATTAAATGTTTTAAAAATGAAATACTTAACCTAATGCCAATTATTAAAAATACAACAGGGGTTATGCACCAGGCTATGAACAGTTGCTTAGTACCAGACTAAGTGTATCTGTTCCACTTGTTGATATGTCTGGTGATCCAAAGGAATGACAGTGGTTCCACCAATGCCTATCCCTAGCTGTAGTCAGAGGTAATGCTGCCAGCATATTGGTCTGTGTGCAAGTTTGATCTGATTTTAGTCATTCCCAATGTACTAACCAGTACTACAGCCCACCATTTTCCTTTGTTTCAATGCATTGCTATGGCTTTCTGAACGTTCACGTTTTCTGTAATTTTGTTGTCTCCTTGTGCAGTGTAATTTCACTCAGCTATTAACTATCTTGACTACTGTACAGCTTATGATAAAGCTACAGTGTTGTGATATATTTCACTTAGCTTAAACTAAAAATTCTGAGGTGCTTTTATGAAATAAAAGAATAAAATAAGGGCAAAAAATTACCATTTATACATTAAACTGAGTGGCATGCAAAAATTATTTTTTACTACATTTCAATATTGAATGAAATGTTTCAGAGTACGCTTGCTTCAAAGCTCTGTAATTCAATTTCACTTTTATTAAAATATCATTATAATCTGTCAGTGAGACAACAAGCATTACTGTAGGTATTAACAGTATGAGTGACTGATACACACGCTATTGTCTAAATAGGCTACTACAACTTGGTTGATGCAAACGAACAATTTTCACAACTAATATTGCTAAAAAAAACATAAATAAATCATTTATTATGTTCATGAAATTCAAGAACTGCACTTTTGACGGAATTCACAGCATACTTTCCAGGGTTGTTCCACAAATTACAGTAGACAAATTTTACGTTGTTTCAAACTTTCATAAAATAAATATGGTTAAATACTCAGGAAAACAAAACAAAAGTGAAAGTGTTTAATGGAAGTGACTATGGATACACCAAGCCTGATGGAATTCAAATGAAAAGGTCATTTTGTCACTCAAACGGTGTTGGTCTCATAGTTTATTGGTTTTGCATCACTGCTGCTATGCCGATGGTTTACAGTTCGACTCTCACCTTGTCGACTTTCGTTTTCTTTTTTTTCTTTAATTTGTTTCAGGCTTACATGTATGTTAGATAGCTTGGGTTAGCCTTAGCTCAGGTTTAGGTTAGGTTAGGATTAGGGTTAAGGCTACAGTTAGGGTTAAGGTTAAGTTTAGGGTTTATCTTTTAGTTACTTCGTTTCTACCAACTAAGCCTTCTGCACTCTCGTCATGCGTTACTGTTACATCACAGGTGGCGTATGACTAAGTTTTCAAATTTCAAGATCCACAGGCGTATCTATACAGTAGCCACTGCCTTAAAATTTAGTGAAACAATGGATCGTCTGTCTTTAGGTGATTCAAGCACCTGTATTAAAGCATCTTGCATAAACCTACTCTTACTTTCAGTAGGCCCAAGCTGCGGCACAGCGAGAATGAGACCTAAGAGGCCATGGCCCTCCTCGAAACAAACTTTGACTTGCTAAGATTAACACTCACTGGTGCTTTTATTTATATCAATTTTCAACTTTTAGAAAATATATGAAAACATCAGTCTGACTCAAGATGACGTCATTGACTGACGACGTCATCGACTGGCCCTTCCAGAACAACATTCTTGGTTACGCTACTGGGCCCGAGTTACCACAATATGGTAAGCTGGTGTACTGTGCAAAGAGGGTGTACTACACTGTACAGTACTGCACATGCTGTTGCTTGTGCATCTCAATTCATAACAGGGAAGTACCCTGATGGTGTTGTTATGGCAACATTAGCATATTCCCGGCAGTGCGCATAGAAATCATCAAAAATTTTATAAGATGCCTACAAAATATGTAGCCTACTGGGTAAACACGTTAGCGTCTGAGACAGCTGTGAAAAATTTCCTCTCGGTAGGCACTCGTCGGAGTTTACGGCAAATGTTTATCAACCAAATACGATCTTTGAAGGGCAGTGTGGCAGTTGTATGACCACCTTTTCTCATTAATGATAATGATATTTTATTGCGGACTCATGGTCCATTCACAGACACAAGAGCACAAAAAGTGGTTAGCTATACATCAGCGCACATTGCAGAAACGATGTTTGCACATGACCAACATCGGGAGGAGCAAAGCATTAAATCGTCTCCATTTTATTTTTCATTCAGACTGATGATCCTGTTGCATTCTCTCCGGTGGTGTTGCGTTGATTGTGTGATTCACCACGAACGGGATGTGCGTGAAGAACAACCCCATGCATATATGTGGCGCGAAAAAGCAATAATAGAGTGATCCCGATGGAGTGATCTTGATGAGTGACCTCTAACAATGCTTGTGAACCTGGTGAACAGTCAATTGTGCTTGCGAACGGTGGTCGGGTGATCTCTATTGTTGCTTGCTGCCACGGTGCGAAGCTTTGCGCACATGCCGCTCGGGATTTCCGATCGCAACAATCCATACTCCATATCA
>Ga0210059_1002105_pt1 | contig 30896 bp, 20 predicted proteins | sample Ectturendosymbi2_FD_188042 | JGI IMG/M metagenome (GOLD analysis project Ga0210059, IMG submission 188042) | Ecteinascidia turbinata endosymbiont from Florida, USA - Sample 2 (SPAdes) (version 2) | ecosystem: Host-associated > Tunicates > Ascidians > Unclassified | place: Key West, Florida...
TGGCAAGTTCTGGACAGCACTTGGTCGACGGAGAGGGGTCGTCAGGGTCCTCCAGTGGTTCCAGCAGGAGGGTGCCACTCCCCACTCCTCAAACGAATCATTGGCATGTCTACAGCAGCGTTTCCCTGACCGCCTGATATGCCGCAGGTGTGACCTGCAGTGGTCGCCGCATTCACCGGACTTGAACCCCCCAGATTTTATCTGTGGGGATACCTTAAGGACATGGTGTATGGCAACAACCCCCAGACTATCGCTGACCTGCAGGCATCAATCACAGCAGCAGTAAGAGCGATACCAAGGGAGGAATGCGGTAGGGTCATCGAGAACTTTACCCGCCGGATCCAAATGTGCCTGCAGCGCCGGGGAGATCATTTGGAGCACATTTTTTGAGCGCTAGTGAAACAAAGAGTTTTTGTAGTACAGACTTGAAACTTTGGAGATGTCTGATGCACAGGCTTGACCTAATGTAAATTGTGTCAATCTAAATAAAATTTGAAGTTATTCGATTTTTGGTGATGATGACCGTTTTTTTGTGTCACCCTGTACAAACCGATTGCACAACACTCCACAGCACATTCATTATGACGTAAATTTCCCCGAGAATTTCAACGCACAAGGGCGATGCCAGCGAAGTTAAGTGAGGAAGGTCAAGACCAGGGGTCTTAAACTCAAATTGCTCTGTGGGCCACATGAAGACTTACAAGGTAACCCACGCGCCGCATTATGACACTGACGCAACAATAGCGGTACCTGAACTTCATTTTACATCTTATTATCTGCGAAAGGTATCATGAATTATAGACAAATCATTTCTAGCCGTCTCTACGTTCGTATTAATCAATTCCAGCCGTCTAAGGAACCTGTTCACTCGCTAACTGAGCACTTTCAAACACCGTTGAATAAACTAACGTAAATATTCATTTCATTCATTTTCATGCCCGCTTTTCCTCAAGGGAGGGTTGCGGGGGCAGCATCCATAGGAGAATTTGGAATACTTCACGCTCAATAGCGATTTCAGATAGTTCTACTGGCTCCACACCAAGACGGGAGGACCAAGCAAGGTCGGAGATGCAGTTACTCCACCTAGGCCTTGGACAACGTCTGGGTCGCTTTCCAGTGGGTTTAGCCAGCAGGGCGTGCCTCACCAGACTTTCGTTGAGGATTCTGGATACATGGTTAGGGTTGGCAAATGGCAGGTATTTCACCGGCCTGGCTGGTATTTTACTGCTAATTTAGCAGAGGCCGGTAAAAGGCCAGTATTTTGAAAATCAGTGCCTGAAGCCGGTATTTTGAAAATAAATAATTTGCCGCAACCCCGAAAGAACTAACACCGAATTTCACAAATTATAATGACTCCAATAGTGAATCTTGTCAGGACAGTTTTTTCATCGAAGTTTATTTGCTGCTATTGATGCAATCCTTGGTGTGGTCTTCGCGTCACGCACACACAGAAATGTAATGAGCCAGCCAAAATACAGGCAAATTATTAATTGTGTCTTAACAATACTGAATGTCGCTCTGTTTTCCCTGTGCCGCTTTCGCATTACGACACAGATTAGATCTGGCACTGTTGACAAATCAAAATGGCCGGTATTTTTACAAAATGCATCTGGCAACCCTATACATGGCCCAACTACCTTTCGTTGTGTTCTCTCAATTAGGAGAAGTGGTTCGACATTCAGGGCTCTACGAATTTTACAGCTGCGCACTTTGTCGCGAAGTGTCACACCAGGGGCGTAAAAAGGGGGCCTCACTGCGTCGGACGCCCAGTCATTGGGGGGGGGCCGAAAAGTCGCAACAATGTCGTAAATTTTTTCTTCAATCCAATACATTTACTTCCAAAATACCTAAGGTTCAAATATGGAGGCGCCGAACTTGTTTCTTGCCCCGGGCGCAATCTAACCTCGGTACACACCTTTGTCACACCGTGGACTCTTCCCAAAAATCCTATCTTTGGTGCTTGCACCTGAGTTAATATTTTTTCGGTCATAACCCCAGATTCATGACCATAGCCATGGGTAAGGATCAGAACAAAGACCGATATAAAAACTGACAGCTTTGCGGTGTTTGGAAGCTCCTCTTTGTCCACTGAGCGATAAAGCTCACGCAGAACTGCGTTAGCTTTACCAATCCGCGTATCAATCTCCTGGCCCTCCTCCTTCCGCCACTCGTAAATACCCCCCTAGGTACTTGAATTTCTCCACGTGCTGCAGTGTATTGCCGCTCACTTGCAGCATACACTGCCTTGGGTTTGTAGAGAAACGCAGTACCTCGGTATTTTTAGTGTTGATTTTCATTCCGGCTCAGTCGCACGCAGCAGAAAACCGACAGAGTGCATGCTGAAAACTGTTGAGAAGATGCTAGCAGTACCAAATCGTCTGCAAAAAGTGAACGGTTGTTCCTGCAGCTCCCGACCGTGACACCTTCGTCGATTCGGCTGTGACTGTCTATCCAATTCATGTAGACCAGTGGTTCTCAACTCCGGTTCTGAGGGCCGCATTCTGGTCCAAGCACCCTTTGTGCGGCCCTCAGCAGTCTTTCAATGAAACGTGTAATATTTTGGGTAGCAGACTTCGTTCCGCTGTAAAACAAAACGTGTCAATTGAATTGTGTTAAAAAATTTTAGTGAGGCTCTCCAACAAAACCGTAGGTCTGGATTTCGCTATCTTCAGCGAAAAGGTTGAGAACCACTGATGTAGACTATGAAAAGGAGCGGTGACAGCACACACCCTTGTTGGAGTCCAACACCAACGGTGAACGATCATGATTTAATTCTCCCGACACTTTCACAAACTTCTGAGCAGGAATACAGTGACTTGACGGCCAAAAACAGGCGCTTTTTAACACCGTACTCCTGCAACACCCCCAAAAGCTTTTCACAAGGAACCCGGTCGTATGCTTTCTCGAGGTCGACAAAGCATGTGAAGACGTTTTTAGCATACTTCCATGATTTCTCAAAATGTTGCTGGAGAGTGAAATGTGGTTTGTAGTGCTACGGCCGGAATGAGAAACCGCACGACGTATCATTCAGCTTTGATTGAATTATTTCGCAGCATCTTTTCTCAAGTCACTTGGTAACGAAATGTTGCTTATTTAAAAATTCCATAAAGCATCGCGGGCCGCACAAAAGGCCCTCACGGGCCACATGCAGCCCGCGTGTTTGAGGCCCCTGGTCAAGACTTTATTAATGAACAATTGGCCTTGTTCTGACGTAACCACAACTTTACAAAATCTGCTATAGTGTCCGAACGTCCGCAATTCTTTTTCGAAATAAACTAGTCATGATATTACATGCTTAAAATCTACCGGCTCTGCATTGAGGGCAAAAACCAGAAGAGTAAAAGTCAAGGGTAGAGAGACGGATCTACCTTACTAATACAATATATCTTGTGGGGCCCCTACGAATGGTCGGCACCCCCTACCGGGGGGTACGGGGCAGCCTTGCCACGGCACTGCCTACACACAAGCATATGGGTGTTGGAAGAGGGGCAGGAATTGGAATATTTCAGCAAAAAATGCTGTTTTCTTAATTTCGAGTGGTAAAAAACAAATTTCACCACTTTTGACCCCCGTACAAAAACGTTTGGAAAAATCCGCTAGTGGCCCCTCCTGGAAAAATTCCTTCCGACTCCCATGCACACAAGCATGTAAAATGACACCATTTTTGTGAAAAATTATGTTGTATTACACAATCTGGCAACACTGTTCAACAACACCAATGCGGTAAGCAATCCATGGCAGAGTGACAGACTGTACACGGTGTATTTTACCAAACAATTACGAAATCCTGTCAAATTACAAATAATATGTTAGAACTAATATCGACAAATACTGCCAAAGTTCTGCAGCATTTTTTTCATTAAACGATCTACTTTATCACTGGACCCAATAGTAATCGTGTTACTTAAACTTACGATATTTAGGCAAAAAAGTTGGGGGGCCTAGGCTCATGCAGCCTCCCGGTTCCGCCACCTATGCCTGTACTGCTCTGTCGAATATTCTGTGCTAACCATGTAAGAGATAGCTATCTCTGCGCAGAGATAATTAAATCTGTGCAGAGATAGCTATATATGCGCAGAGATAGCACTTTTTGTGCTAAATCTGTCAGATATAATATTTTTACAAACGGCGCCCCATATACATCAGAAGCGTGTAAATATAGTATAACAAGCGCAATCGTAATGGCGGCCGCGATGAATTCTTGCTCAAGTGCAATATTGGACAGTGAGAGGTTTACTAGCGCTTTTGCAAGAAAAGTTTATGAACAATGGTGGCATTGATCCAAAGTAGGAGCTTGAAACTTTACTATCAAAACTTTTAAAACTTGTCAATTCAATGAAAGCAGACTTTTTATATGTCGGCTTAAATCTGGACACAATTGTTCAGGAGAAAACGTCGGAAACGTGCACGTTTAACGGATGATGCTTTATAAACAAGAAGCATTCAAAATATTTAAATGTTAAAAGTCGGTTGTTTTCCCCAGCCCTAATAAAATTTCTGGCTACCTGCCTGGTTGCCCTGCTAGTATTTACCAAAAGATCTTGTGCTTTGTTTTTGATTTGATCTATGAGTGATGAATTATTAGTAGCGGTATATTTTATTTATCGAAACTGACCAAATTTGAATTGATTCTCACAATTTTTTAGCATAATTGTGTCTCTTAAGCTCTCAGAATGAATGTCTTTTCATATTAAATGCAGTGCTAATGCTAGATATTTGGCCATAGCACCATTGTATACTGGTATACACTACGAGTTGGTATACCACCACGATGGGCGTAGCCAGGTATCAATTCCGTAATGTGCCCCCAATTTGGCCAATTTTACAAAAAGGTTGTACTACGGTTGAATGAACATGGTGACGTCATCGAAACGCTTACAATAAGGTTTCCCCCCCCAAAGTTTTTAACAAACTCGGTCCCTGGTCGCAGATGTAATTAAATACTATGACGAATTGATACAGAACTAGCCAGTCACGCCAATCAATGCGAACAATATCGGGAATCGCCTCTGCCTGCAACGTTTGGTTTCTGTCATAAAATTTATTGCTGAGCGAGGACTGGCGTTTGGAGATGATGAAAACGTTGGATCGCCCAGAAAGGTTTTCCAAAAAATTTTCAAGACTCTTTTCAAGCAAATCTTAAAAAAAGAAGATGCAATGCCTCTGGCCATTGGTTTGCCAACAGTTTCACAAACCGCTCGTTAATCCTTATCAAACACCATGTTGCATCATAAAGTTTTGCTACAGTTGAGTAAAGAAACGTGACGTCACAAGATTACGTCATAAACATGTATGATATGTGGAAATACTTGTGACTTCATCGATCATCCCCTACCTAAAAATTATGTGGGGCCTTCCACCACGCCTGGGTCCCAGGCCCCTCACAATCTAAATCCGGCGCTGAGCTGAGGTGTAAAACTTATTTTGCAGAATATTCTCAACAAAGTCGTTCATTTTAATATTCACACTGAATTTTCCTCTGACTAATCCTCAAAAGCTGACTTTTCAACCCTGCGGTGATTTATGACTGTCTTGTCATAAGCGAAACACGCGCTAACTCTAAACCTAAATAGATTCAGACAAATAGACAATGAGCAATATGATTCTCACAAAGATCCCTGCACAGTCTACGTTAGGATTTTATATCATCATCACCTTAATGCAACTTAATCCTTCGATTATCATGTCGACTGTCAAATTCATCAACGAAATCATCTAAATCTGTTTTTCAGCTTGTATCTTTCGACTGAAAGTACATCAATGTTACCCAGTGTTTCACTGGTCATGGAATTTCTGGGAAAATTTTCGCTAATTTCAATTTTGAAAAACTGCTTTCACAAATCTTTTGCCACTGGGACAAGCAACAATCTGACAGTAACATAATCCAGTTCCATCACACTGAAATGCACGAAAGATCCATCTTCCCACCTCTGTGACTGTTTCTTAGTTTCGAATTGAATCTTTCAACACCACGAGCACGGTCAGACTAAGTTTCACGCAGGATCCGAGCAACCACTGGTTTGTTGTCGTCATAAACAACTCTATACTTACCCGAACGCCTACAACAGCAACACAGCTTGCCATGCATTTGGGAAATATTGAATGCAGGCTAGAGGGTTTCTAAATTATCGTTTAAAATTTATCTGGCCAAAGGCTATCTACTATATATGTCAACCAAACGAATTGAAATGGGAAATTATGAAAAAAACTGGGGGGTCAAAGAGGAGGCCAACCAAAAATCTGGGATGCCATGGCCAGACCAGGGTCTTCCAAGAACGAGTTTCCAAGAATCTCAATATGACCGTTGGTCAAGCCGCATGCCGATTATTATGTCGATATCCTCAAAGTACGTTGACTGCTTCCTGTGTTTGCGGAATCGTACCGATTGTTACGTGTGAATCAGGCGAAAGAACTTGTGGCTGTGCGTGTTTGAAATGCACTTAATCACAACTAAAATAAGGTTGTACTGCAGATAAGAGCTACGTAGGATTAGCGGCATTATATCCTACAAGAAAAGCATAGTTGCTTCTTCTGACCAGTACTGTAGTTTTGTTAGCGTTTCTATTACGCAAAGTTCGTTGGTATTTTCAGATGTTATTTTTAATCAGATTTCTATTGAGTACTTACGCAAGTTTGTACTGCTCCCACGTTAAGCAGATCAGAGAAGATCTTAATGAGCTTGAAGTGCAAGCAAAAGTCACTTTGTCAACTGGCAACCACAGAACTCTACCCCAAAGAGAAAAAGAAAAGGTAACAGCAAGAAAATGACAAAAGCGCGTTTGGGTCTGACTCTGATGCCTTAAAATTAGTGGTTTTTATTTTATCCAACCACGCGAAGTCTTCTTTCTTAGTTTCATGGTCACTAACTGCTCGGGAGAAAGGTGTTTTTCAAGATTCAGAAGAATTAAAAATGAATTAAAGGGTCGCAATGTTCCAGGAAAGGTTGCCCACACTAAGCATTGGGTACATTAAAAGCAGGGGTGTAGTGGAGCGAGTACGCATGGGAACGGCGTTCCCACACATTTTTCAAGTTTTGCTTCAAAATGAGTTTGAAGCTGCTTTAAAATGGCTGTTTTTTCAGTGCGTTCCCACACCTTTTTTGTTGCAGAAAAATCGAGTGGTTTATTGTAAGATCGGATTGCACTCTTCGCATGACTTGATAATTATTCTTTATTGCAGCAGGTTACATCATTTTGGCTAGCTATTTGTTGTTGCTTATCGTTTTGACCATTCATTTCAACAAACGTATAGCCAGTGAATGAAAGATTTGACAGTTAAAGCATCATAATAAATCTTTGTATTACGTCACAAACAGCTTGACGCGCAGTCTCGCGCCACTCTATCTTTTTGGTAAACCTCGGTTATAATGCATGTATCCTTGTGCAAAACTGTTTTGGCTTCATATCAGCTGTGAATCGCATTGCGGTGAATATACTGTACAGTATAATCGCCTGCTTAACTCGAACCAGAAAACACAAAAATGGTAACCATTAATATTTGAACGCAGCTCTGTGCCAGTTAAGGCTTAGAGCCTGAAAAGAAACCCTGTTCCATTTCGATTTATGGTTCGCCAACAGGGACACCGGAACAGTGATAGGGCAGCGGGGGCAGTAAAAGAGTTGAAGGCAATGAAATTTATAAGAAACAAAAAAAATCGTTACTAATGTTTCTTTCTGTTCAGCAGCGATGTTGACCTCAAAAATAATAACAGGAATTTTAGAAAATCATTCTGAAGTTTCTGGGTGCACGAATAGTTGGAATAAATTTGTTTCAAGTTGATCTTGATCAACCATAAAAATGCGTATGATACTTTTATGAAAAAGCACTTCCTCCTTCGTTGCCGCCCTTATGAAAGGGCACAGGGGCAATGTCCCCGTCATGCCTTTGCTCTCCGGTGTCCCTGTTCGCCAAAACCGACTGGTAACTGGTTTTTCGGATACGGTTCGGTTCGACTCCTCCCTGGTTATGTGTACGATGATAGCGCTTATAGGATTACATCTTCTAACAAAACCTGCACACCCCGACCCCGTCTACAACCGCTGCATCTCCCGGAGGCATTCCTTCCTGGTTTCACGTGTCCCCTATACTTTGTAGTTGTTTTCGTTTCAGAAACTGTAAACTTCGTAACTCTGGTCTCCCTTTGTTTGGTATATCAATTACTTTTTTTTTCTTTCTTTTGTTATGAATATTTGATTATAAATAGCAGTCACACACTAATGGTTATATAGCCGTAATGGCCACCAAAGTACTTTTCACAACTTTAGGGACATCTTGACAAGATAATCTTAAGGGCAATTTTCCGTATCCTAGCCCCACGTTCATTTTTTGATGATGCTCTTGTGTATTTATAATGTTTATACTGGCGGCTAAACTTGGATATAATACTCCCTTTATGTTCATCCTTCAAGAACTACACTACTGTGAACCAGTTCGAGGTTAAAAACCTTGTCTAGGTCTTATAGAGACTGCCTGGTGCTCGTTCAGAACTTTAGAGTGCTATTTCACAAGCGATTCGGACTGTCAGAAAATACCGGTTTTGAAACAAAAGACACTGCCTTGTAGCCTTGCACCTAGCATCATATCGTCGTAGCGTATAATCGTACGTGGTTGCTATAGCCTTTTACGGCCCGAAATATAGGTTAACCGAGTGCAGCGACCAACTGTTTGCAAGCTCTTTTAATCCTTCTTATCCATCGAAATGAAATAAATGAAGTGTGACCACAGACTGTGTGATATAAACCGATCCAACGTAAATGCATTTTTTCATCTGGGAACGATGCTACTCACAGTCACCCATCACTGCACTGCTTGGCCGGTGAAAGCAGTTTCTAAAACTACAATAACTGTTAGAAAACGTCACCGACTTCCAAGAATGTGCGAGCTGTCACGAACTAGAAACATCACGTTAAAACGCATGCTGTGTCGAAATTACGGCACAGCCGTAATTCTAGTGTTAAAAGATTTTGTCTATTACTGTTTAGTTATTTAACTTTTATCTTTTGTAGTTTGTTTCTGAACTTGCGTTTCTCAATTTACCTTTCGCTAACATGCAGTATGATTTTTACGTTGAATAAATCAACTTACACATAACTGAGTTGCCCAAAAATTACAATCATTTTCTTATACTATGGGCTGTTGGTTTCAGCTTTTTGTTTTTGGTTATCAGCTTATTTCCTGTTTTGATGTACATTATCAAACTTATTAGTCCAATAGAAAATCACTTCAAGACATTGAAAAGAAAGCGGCAAGGTTGTTTTGTACACACGAAACTATAAAGTGGTTATTGTGTGTCAAGGAAGCAGACACAGATGGCACCGGAACTACGGTTGATGTGGAATTGTTCAGGAAAGTTGTCTGGTGTGAGTGGCAGTGATTTATTGCTTTTGGCATGTTACAGCTGTATTTCCAACACAAACTTGTTACTGACCCATGTTGTGGACTGATCAGATACAATTGTTGTATTCTAAATACCTACGATCAGTGGCGTAAGTGACGGGAGGGTAGGGGTGCGCGTCGCCCCCCTGGAAAGCTAAATGTAAAAAATGGACCCCCCTCCGAGATTTCATGAACTGCAGAACATGAAAGTGCTTCTAAATTTTTGGAGATCCGTTGGGCTTGACATTTTAAATACTGAAATAGTACAGTGAGTAGCAAACCAATAATCATCAAATGGATCGTGAATTCGAAGTTGTTGCAGTGCAGCGGCGTGCATTGTACAACACATCATCTTACACGTGCATACTGTGTGTGATGTAATAATCAGTGATGGAGTCTCGAGACTTGGTCTCGTCTCGAGACCCATTTTTGCGAGTGTCGGTCTCGAAGGCTACAGGTCTCGAGACTGAAATTTTTGAATATTGCGAAGAAATGGTTTATTAAATTTGCTATAATTCAACGATTTTTTGTTTGTTGTATTTGCAGGTAAGAAACAACAAAAACACGTCGGAAAAATGCCAGAAATTTCAAAAAATTCAAGTCAGAAATGATGATGACATTAAAAAAAAATTTTGACAAAATGCATAAATTTTGAAGTCTCGAGTCTCGGTCTCGTCTCGTCTCGAAATTTTAACCAGGTCTTGGTCTCTGTCTCGAAGGTTACGGTCTCGACTACATCACTAGTAACAATCGCCCGTAGTTGCGAAACATTGCAGCCATTTGCGGCCTTCTACTTGCTTTGGATTGCGTGATGGAGTTGTGAATAAGTTTATGTCTGAAAGCTGTCACGTAGCCTACATTTCCATGAAATTAGGCAGTGACCTTGATATGAGAATGCTGAGAAAGTTGTGCAGTGACACTACAACTTTCCTTTTTGTTTTGCAAAGCCAATTAACAAATCTGTCTGCAATTCATCGCTGGATGTTGAACCAACGGTGTTGATTTTAGCATCTCGGCTGAAGGCGACAACTTCGTTTTTCTGGCCATCCCAGCGGGTGCCGCGGCTTTCGCCTGCGCAGCGCACTTCATACCTACTTGAAGTGAAGTATGCGATTAAGCTCATAGTATGGGTCGCGACCCAAACAAGAGTTGCGATTTCGCAGAGTCAGAAAATAAGTTGCGCCGAGACGATCAAAAATCTAAGCTTGCAATTTGAGTTGCAATTTTTCAAACTTGTGCTTGTCTGTTTGCAGTGTAGCGTAGGCACATGAGAAAAGAGTAGAATGCTGACATCGAAAACGAACTTAACTACCTACTGCCAAAAATCATCCATACAGTCAACATTTTTGTCATGTTAACATACGCTGCTTGAGGCTTGGGTCGCAAGATGTTCACCAAACTCAGATTTCAGTAACGCTCGAAAAAGTTTTGGAACCGCTGGTTACTAGCAATATGCAATTATTGTCGGGAGTCGTCTGATAAACACCCACATCCGGATTCATATTATCATTTCTCAACTTTTTCTGAGTATTGCGAACGCTCTGTGGCAGTTTGGCACTAACGTTACCAATCAATAAAAATTTTGGTGTGTATCCCATCTCTTTACAGTGATTTTTGTAATGTTGATTATGCAGTACAGATTGCAGTGTTGACAACAAAATACGAATATGTACAATATAAATATACGAAATAGGAATAAATATGAAATCTGGTGCTCAAAAACGTAAAGAGAAAGCACAACAGCAATTTCAAAGATCTGCTGCAAAGTCCAGAGAGCCGACAGATTTTTTTGCTGCTTCCATCACTCCTACTAACAACAATTTAGCTGAAAAAGCCTGTAATGCTTTACTAGTAATTATCCAACTTCAAAGACAAAGTTTTCTTGCCTTTGCTGCAGCAAATTTATTGAATATTTCGTCAAAAAATGATATAATTTAAAAGGCCACATGTATTAGCCTAGGAAATATCTAACGCCATATACGCTGCGGAGATGCTCTAGGTCAGCAATTTTGTGATCTGAATTTCGACAATGAAATGTCCACGGAGATGTTCAGTTTATGGGTCAACTCAAATAAAAAACACATGTAGCAGTAAGTGAAAAGTTTACGTTTATGACTAGTATGCTCAAAGCAGTTGCGCAGTATCAATCAATAGTTTGAAAAAGTAGTCAGTATTTGGTTGCATTACTCCTTCACCCGCCATGTTGAGGATATCCGCAAGCGAAATGCGTAATTAAATTGATTTTATAATTAACGCCAACCGTCAAATCGTGCTTTACATTAAATGAATACAAACGGTTGTCCGCCTCATCCTAAAAATATCTCACAAAAACATTTGATACGTCGATCAAAACAATTTACATGCTTTTGTACGCCACTGAGCATCCCCATCCGATATTTTTAGCCATTTGCTTCATTCAGAACCTGATGTTAAAATGTCCTCATTTCTTCCCACTACCGGATTAATATTTGATGAGAAGTGAAAGCAGGCATAGCTGGTGCGCTGTTTCAGCGTTTGGCATTCCCTGTGTTCATGGGTGTCCGCAGGAGGGACAAACTGGGAAATTGCCACAACCCGCAAATTGGAACTAAGAACCAAAAATTTCTAGAAAACCTGAAGTCAGCAGCTTAATTGAGTTAATTCTTGCAATCACGGTTTTATTTTCCGATATGACACTCCCACTGCGCAAGAGCCGGGTTCACTGTTGTGGTGTCGTGCAATTTTGAGCTACATTGCCTGCAGAGGCATGTTGCGAAACTTGGGTGGGGATAATTCTAAAATTAGCCTTCATTGCGTAGCAGTAACATGGCAACAAAGGTTCACTTCAAGTTGCGGTAGTAGGTGACTGGCCGCATGTGACTGTTGAAGACATCTGTGGCACGTAATGCAGCGAGACAGTGACTGCTGATTGCAGTAAGTCACGCACTTTACTTTTATACGATGTGAAAAGAAACCTTGCTGCCAACGAAGCGCATTTTTGGAACTGTTGCCGTAACATGGGTCATTTTCTTTGTAGTGTAGAAAGGGTAAAGCGTTATGTGAACGGCCACGGCACTGTATCGTCAGCAGCCTGAAATAGGCAAGCAGATGCCGACTTTGCCGATCAATGGGAAAAGTTCTGTGAACGCCTATGCCTGTGTTGTTTGTTTATAATGTAACATCTACTTTGTACAGTGGCGATTCTATGTAAAGGACTTTTAGCTTTGAGCTGTTCTTGTTTCTTACAGGGTGTTGCTCTAGTCTTACCGACCGCAAACCATGTGTGTCGGACCGAGGCCGCCTTGATAAAGCGTGTTTATCACGGTGGCCCCAGTAGGACTGCACGAGTCCTACTGGGGCCGCTACGATGCATTCGTTACGCTACGATGCATTCGTATCGGCGTTCCGTCAGCGATAGGTGTTTTCTTTGCAACAAATTTCGAAGAAATCTATTTCCGAAACGGTGTTGACTCCATACGCCACCTGTGAACGAAGATCACCAGAAGTAAAAGCAATATCGCCTTGCCTGAAAGCGAAGCCAAACTCTTAAAATATTCCCAGTTTGTGGAGTAGAACAATACCGAACTACGATTTTTAGGAAGTATAGGCTGAGACGTGAAATGTCATCCATTTTTGTAAACTGATTGAATTAAAGTTTTGGATACTTTGTACTGTACGTATGCTTCGGAAATGACAAATAAACTTTACATCAGCCAAGTATATAGATATTTCGCTTACAAGTATACTAATAAGCATTTCTTTCTATTACTGCGGTGAAGGCAGATCTAATTATTAAAGACAAAACCACTACAAAAATGGCAGATTTTCTTATAATTTTGAGCAATTTTTCCACTTTGTTACTGCACATTTTACGCACTTATGATCAAGCCTGTAACCAAGGGGAGATTCTCCCCCCTGGAAAATGTATAGGACATATTTAAAATTATTGGACATAGTTTAAAAAATTTGGGCCCCTCTCAGAAAACTCTTCGCCCCCCTTGGTGTCCCAAGCTGGTTACGGGCTTTTTGGAGTAAGTTTTACCTCAAAAGGTAAATTGATGTTTTTCCTCCAATAATTGCATTATACAGCATTTCGTCTACAACCATGGGATAAACTTTGGCACGGTCTTTTCAAGGAAGACTTGACACAAGAATCTATAGGTGCGAATGCGGTGTGAAAGTTAGTTTTTTGCTGTTTTCAAAACTGCTGGGCGATTTGCAACGTCATAACCAATAACCATGCGATAGTTTTACGTTCCATCTTTATGGCGTTACGTCATGAACGCCAAAATACTGTAAGTGCTATTGTATTGAACGGAATGCACGAGTGAAAATGCTGAAAGGTGATCGCCGATGTCTCGTACTGCGTTACGCTTTACTAAAAAAGATATGTGTAGTTGATCATAATAGCTGAAAATTTCAAATAAAACTATATTTAAGAACGCCACAAGGTTGGTGCTATACCAAAAAACGAAGGAAGCGCCGTTTCATTTTCAAATGAAAGGGGACAACGTTCACCCACCACTAAATTTACGTGGACTCGTAACTTCTGCGTTAACGCTAAGATAAAGATATTGTGCCGCTGAACCTATAAGTGTTTAAGATTTGTGATGCGGATCTCTACAGAATATTCCGCGTTGCAAGTGTTTTCAATCACTTGATCATTTTGTACATGGAGCTTGCCGGTGTGATGGGCCGATACAAGCAGAAACTGAAAAAAAACAATTTCGAATTTTTTCATCTTGTTTCTGGGGTTGCATTGGCAAAATTCCGCATAGAAATGATGAACCACGTAACTAACAGCATTATAATGCGACCGAAAACATCAAATGCGACTGAAGATATCAAAATGTAATCACCACGGATGGTGCAGTGAGTCCGGAAAGAAGCACGTTGGTGTGCTGCAAAGTAAGATTCAATAAACTCCATAGAGCTAAACTCCAGCATTTGAGTTATCCGCCGAAGTTTATCAACTTTGTTGTCTTTCCGTTATTTTCCGTAAGCTTTAAAAATAGAATATGGCACATCTTCAGCATTGGTACAGTTATATTGTTGATAAAGCATATAATGGTTAACTTTTTTGTCAATGCTTTTGCAGCATAGCGTCATACGCAAATCATTTAAAGATGATGGTTGCGCAACGCGGCTATACAAAGCAGAACGTGATAAATGTTTGCTGCTGGAAATGAAGAACTTCGGCATTAACCAGAAAAAAGCACGTGTTCAATCAAAAAGCTGTACAGTACAGGGTCTTCCCGCCATGATTAGACCAACCACTCATATCAGAAAGAAACGAAAACCAAGCACGTATTCATGTCACTATATCGTGCACAAAGACGAATGCGCAAAAATGTCTTTGGATGGTTTAAGCGTCATCTGTTTAATTAACAGTTAATACACGTTTTCCATGTTTTAAATATTATTTAGACAATTTTCGTCTTTCGCATACTTGGTTGGTAGATGCAAAATGTTTTATGCCACCAGTACTATCTCACAATTCTTCGTGATAATCTTTAACATTGACGTGAACGCCTTCACCCAAGAGTGTAGCCATTTTCTCCCGCACGAGTTCTTTACAGTCTCCATCGCAGTCTTTTTCATCTATGCTTAACTGGTAGCGAAGTACATTTTCGCCAGGTTTTTCTGAAACAAATGGTGTTGGAAAAATAAATATCTGACTAACAATGAGCTCATGCCGATGCTTCAAAGCATAGGAAACAAATTATGGTCCACACTACCCAAACCAATCAATCAGCCAAACACATTCAAATGCAGCAATCTACCTTACAGCAAAAATATTTACAGCAATGTTTCGATTGGTTCGCCTTTTCACTGTACGACGACAATACGCGCATAATATAATACCGGCAAAACTAGAATTTTTGTCTTAACATCACGCGAAAGCTATGAAAAATCAGACTAACTGCAATGGTGTATCGAGGACGAGGAGGAACGTCATTCCCTTTTTATTTGAAGAAGGAAGCGCGTTTCGGTAATTAGTCTCCATAAAGGCGACGCAGTCGAATGTATCAGCAAATTTCTTAAAAGGAGATAGATTTCACGCAACAGCGTGCCCTTGCTTTTTCAAATGGCACTCAAATATTGGCGATGATGTGGTTATATTTGTGAATATCCATGAAAGAACACTTGGCTTTTATCTTAAGTTGTGTTGGCTATTTTTTGGCGCAACACCACTGACCCACTGCCACAGTTTTCAACCGTTTTACCTAGACTGTTCAACTGTAGTTGAGTTGCAGTTAATTTTTATGGAATCTTGAAATCGGGGAAGCCAAAAGTTTCACTCGGGCTCCAACATTCTCACCTCTACTTGTGCCTGTTGTTCCGAAATATTCACCTGCAGACTTTTGCCATTTTTCTAATCCATACAGCATAAATGACAACTCCATACGTTACTACAGCAAGTTCAACCTCCGTAAACACTACTGTTTAGGCCCGAGTGTTACAGCGTGACTCTTCGCAAAAATCCTATCTCTCTGCCGCTTGCACTTAATAGCATTCTTCCAGCCATTAGTCACTGGCCATAGGTGAGGATCGGACCAAAGACCGATTAAAAAACAGACAGCTTTGCGGTGTTTGAAAGCTGTCACTTTGTCACCACAGAGTGATAAAGCTCAAGCAGAACTGCGTTTGCTTTACCAATCCGTGAATCAACCTGCTTATTCCTCCACTCGTGAATATCACCCCAAGGTGCTTGGACTTCTTCACCTACTGCAGTGTATCGCCGCGTACGCAGCAATGCATTGCCTTGGGTTTCTGGAAAGACATAATATGTCGGTCTTTTACTGCCGATTTTCTTCGGGCTTGGTCGCACGCAGCAGAAAACCGATCAAGTATCTACAGTATTGAAGGCCCCGTTCAAAAGATGTTAGCAGTGCCAAACCGTCTGCAAAAACTATACGGTTGATTTTGCCGCTCCCAACAGTAACACCCGCGTTGACTCGGCTGTTACCGTCTATCCAATTCATATAGACTATGAAGCAGGGGCGGATCCAGAGGGGGCGATCGCTCCCTTAAAACCTACGAAAGTAACTTGATTCGCCTTGATTTTGTACAAATCGTGAAAACAGCATTCACGATATAAGGCCATTTTGCCGTCCACTTCTGACATGCTCGCAAGATTGCTCGAAAATTTGCCGGAGAGCGAAAATTTTGTCTGTAATTCTACGTTCAGGGCGAAAGCACATTGGGTATGCTCCAGCTTTGGTTCATTTATTTCGCGATATCTTTTTCCAAGGCACTTGGTATACGCTTTTCAAGGGAGGCTGAGGAGAAAGATGCTCCGGTAGTTAGTGCATTCACTCCTGTCTCCCTTTTTGTGTACGGGGATGATCACCCCAATTTGCCAATCTTTATCTGCTCCTCCAGAACACCAGGCCACGTGACACACAAGAGTCAGCCAAAGAACTCCTTTATTCAAGGCCTTGAACGTTTCAGGTCGGATTTCGTCAATCGATTTCATCGATCATGAAAATATATAAATTTTAAATTTGTTTAAGCTGCAGTAATTATGGAACTAATAAGTTCAAAGTCTAGTTTTCGCGATTTAATTGCGGATATTGATTTGTAGTTTAAGGGTAAATGCTTATACAAGCGACACACGGCACTAAACAACATAAGCAGGGTTTTTTTTAAGGCGTTTTAGGGACCCGATTCGAGGGATACATTGCTGTCAATAAAGTCTATGGAAACCTATTTACTTGTGAGAACTTTGCAGCACAGGAAGATTAAAGTAAATTACGGTCTGTAAGAACCAGGCACACATTCAATAAAAACCATGTATTCGACCAGGCTCAAGACACTGTTCAGGAACATTCCCCCGCAAATTCCGGCCTAAGATATCAAAATGTTCTGGCACAAAGCAGACATATATTACTACACTCGTTGAATGCAAGCATGCTCTCAAGTTGTTTTCTGTAATGAAATAAGTTACCTGCGGTTTCCGACATCGATGTGTCAGCAGCGAGGAAAATGCACAGCAAAACAACAACAAGGTTCCAGACAACAAGCCTGACAAATTTAGTCATTACGCTAAATGAGACAACAGTTTTTAATTGTGTAATTAATCTTTGCAAAATATTATTTTGCTTGAAAGAGATCAAAGCAATGCTCTGTAAAACTGTAAAAAGTCAGTATTGTAACAGTGCTGTTTAATACACGACGCACGTTCACTATATAGTATGGCCACTCCTCAACTTCTAAATGGATATAAATGCTACGTAGCCACCGAACTCTGTTCATGAGCAACATCTCAAAGCCACTGATAGAACAAATCAAGGACCGAGTTTCAGGAAAAGGGAGGGATATGTCCCTCCAACTTTTGGCCAAGGGGAACACAATATCTTTTCTCCCCACCAATACTTTTTGATAAAAAATACTGTAGTTGTAGAAATTTCGTGGTGATATTACTGTGGAAAAACCCCAGCACAGAGACGGAGAATAAATTAAAAAAATAGACATTATCATCGCTCAGTCTTTTCTTGGCTATGTTTTTTCGACCAAACTTTCTTCACATTCTATTCTTTTCAGCATCACGTGCACATCCGTCACAAGAGGGATTATGATGAACAGAAGGCAGTTGTAGTGGTGAAGCATCATTACCAGGATTACGAATAAACGCGAAACGTGCTAGTACGCGAAAGTATCTCAGACGCTTTGGTAACCTATGTTCAAGTACGGCTTACAATCCAGGGCGGCTTACATTAATTTTTAGCACCATTTCGTGCGGCTTACATTCAAGGGCGGCTAACAATCCAGCAAATACGATATGCGCGCACGTTTGGTGGACCTACTTTGGGAGTCCGTGTCTTAGAGGTTAGAGCAAACTTGCTGCTCGGCTTCGATTAAACGTGTGTTGGTGTATGTCAGAAGCATGTAAATGTAAAAAAGCACAATCTTAATGGCGTTAACGATGACTTCTTGCTCAACTGCAATATTGGCTGCTAAAAGCATACTGCTCATCTTGCCTTTATAGCATCAAGGTTTCACAAGCGTTTTTGCAAGAAAGTATTGCGAGCAAATGGTGGCTTTCATTCAAAGTAGAAGCTTGGAACTTAACTAAAAAAACTTTCAAAACTTGTCAATTAGGCGTAAATGAAAATAGACTTTGTAATTGCCGGCTTAAATCTGAACATTATTATTCAGAAAAAAACGCCAGAAAAATGCAGAGATGCGCAGAGATAGCTAAATATGCGCAGAGATAGCTAAATATGCGCAGAGATAGCACTTTTTGTGCTAAATCTGTCAAATATAATATTTCTATGAACGGCGCCCCATAATCACCAGCTTACTTGTCTGTTTCAGGATGGAATTAGTGGTTGGAACCATTTCGCTTCCACGTGAATTGTTTTCACTTTCGTGTAGCTGTTTTCGTTCATGTGGGGCCGGAACAATTGTGTATGGAAAATTGCGTTTCGAGTTACATGTGTATAGTGCTGTGGAAACTGCATGGTTAGCACAGAATATTCGACATAGCAGTACAAATGTGCGATTGCATCCAGTGGCGGTTACATGTCTCTTGTGAATAATAACGCTAGAACATATTTAACGATATTTACAATCCTATGTTGGGTTTGATCATAGCAAATTAATCTTCAAAATAACGGAAAATCACCATGCAGGATAGACATTTATGCTTGCCTCCTACCTTTTCCTTGACCCCGCGGTGCTCCTCCACATTTTCAAATCTAGAATCGCCACTGTCTGAGCCACGGGGGGAAAACTTAAATATAAGGGGCCACCGGCCAGGACACACTAGCAAAAACTCGGAAAAAAAGCTTTAGAAGGCATAGTGTGGTGAATCCGGATGTGGATGGCTATACTAAACAGCACGCCATTGATAGACTTGTAAGTACCCTTGGCAAGATCCATTCCAGCGTCACCCTTGCTATAAAAAGACCCTTAATTACTCTACACATCATCACGTTGTGCGTTACAGTGATAACAAGGATGTTTGTTGTACATTAGATTAATAAAATTTAAACTAAATTGTGACATAGCTTGCCTAGCATATGTGAAGTTGAAATTAATAGAAAAAGCATTAACCCTTCTGCAGCAAATTGAGACAGTGTAGTACCTCTATCTTTTCATAAATTACTTGAACGTGCAGTGGCGTACGCAGATAATTTTCATGGGGGGGTTTTCATTCAGTGGCATATGGTGGTCATATGTATTTGGTGTGCACTGTTTGTGACGTCACAATTTGACCTCATATTCATATTTCCAAACCAACGTTTTGGCGAAGTTTGTTGGCACAATATGCATATTCTTCTACAAGCGCTCCCTTTACTTTATGTGTCATTGCACTGAATATAAACTATATCAGCGCTCCAGGTTAGGATATCGGAGGAAAATAAACTCAACGGTACGACACAGCAGTTAACAGCTGAAAAAATATCAGGATGCGCGTTAAATCAGGGGAGTAAAACAACATATTCATCACTACGTCAGGGCAATTTACAACTGCAAAATGAAGCTGCGCTATATTATGTCGAATACGAGCAGTGGAGCATAGAAAATGTGCGACTGGATTGGCTGACGCACATCCCGGTTTGCAAGATCGAATCTTGCTAAACTACACAAGAATTGAGAATGCGCATGAAGTACGCAATAAAACTTTCAATTTTTCGTTATGTGTATAGAACTCCAGGAAACTTTTACTTTTCCTTTTTCCTTGCTGAGATATTATCAAATGCCTGAATGCGTCTATGTTAAACACAGCTGTTTTTGAGCTCGTGCAATAGTTCTATCATGCTACAGTAATTGGTAACGTAGCCAATGCGGTCAGACATTGCGTTGATCAGTCATAGCAGACAAAATAAAGACAATTGTTTCGGATAAAGTGAACTACCGCGGAACACAATCTCAAACATTCGTAGTGGACGGAGGGTCTGCAAACAGTGGTGAGATGGTTTCTGGAAGCAGACGATAACTCAAATTCCCACCAAAGCCTAATTGTTACTTTTTGGCCCATTTACAATGTTCCTTGAAATTTGCATGCAAATTTATTCCGTGGTATTTGCATTAAGTCGACAAATTTACAAGCAAAAAGTATGCGAAAAAAATTAAGCTCCTTTGCACAAGTATTAAAGTTTTTGTTAAATATCAAGCTCAAGGGAGAGGTTTCAACCCCCAAACCCCTTGCGTACGCCCTTGTGAACGTCTGTTCCATTCACTTTCATCATGTTCAGTCACTAGTAATTGGGAGATTCGGCACTTTCTGAACTACACAGCTGTATATTTTTGGCATCCCCTTTGGCCCAGCTCCGTAGGCAGCCGCCTAGTTCGCCTAATGGTAGCGCCGGCACTGATACACTTGTTTCTTATTTCACAAATCGAGCATTTTTAGAGTAACAGTAAAACCCCTGCAACATTTTTTTCTAAACTGTGATTCGTTTTTGTACATAACAATGTATCTAGCATCCTAAGCCTCATTCGATTCCTTAACTTTGTTTTTGTAAAGTTACAGTTGACAAAATTTGTCCACTTGCATTTGCCAAAGCTAAGCCAGAAAGTGCGCACATTGCAATATCATCAAAAGTGGTTTCTCCTGCAACATTTTACACCTTCTCACACCGACCCAAAATTTTGCTACTGTGCGTCTAAAGCAGTGATTCTTAACCGGGGGAACGGCTCACCAGAGAGGAGCAGTGGCGTATTTATGCAAAGTGGCGCCCATGGCAAAATTTAAATCTGCGCCCTTTCTAATAATTTAAATATTAAATGTAAGCACAATTTTTACGAAAGATAAGCCATAAAGAAAATATTTTTTTTTAACTGAAAATATTTGTGTTTACTTTTGCTCAGAACCGTCGCCAGAAAGTTTTTAATAGTGGGGCTTTGCGTTTATGCGGGGGAGGCTTTGGGTTTGTGCGGGGGGGGCTTGGCACTCTAAAAATTGCCAAAATCTCAACTGATTTATAGGGCTTCTTATTTCAATCTGGGGGGGCTTGGAGCTTTGTTTGGGGGGACTAAGCCCCAAAACCCACCCCGTGGCGACGGGACTGCTTTTGCTTTAAACTTTTCAGCAAATAAAATATAAATTATCCATGACGATTACAACATATTTCTATACTCATTTATTTCTATTATGATGAACATCAATAACATTCAAATAATAACGTTATCGTAGTCAATGGTCTACATATTGTTGCCTGACAAAATTGTATATCTTACAAAAAAATCAAACAATACATTGCAACTGCAAACGACATTTTCTTTTGAAACAAAAAACATTCAATCTGAATTGTGCAACAAACTATTTAATGCACTTCATGTATCACTTCTGTTCAAAAAACACAATTCCATCGAAACATAAACATATCCAGCCTTTTCTGGTTAAATTATACGAAAATGCTAATTAAAACAAAACAAGTTTCCGTGGCTTTATCGAAGCAAAGTCGTCTACGATTTCATCAAAGTACAGCAAGCGTTTGCTGTTTCCTCCCTTTCTGTTCTCATCAAAGCTTATCACGTAACTTTCCCTGACTTATTGTTAATCAATGAGGCCCGGAGGTATGAAAGGACCAGTTTCAGTTTACTGAAAGATCGTTCGCCGCTTGCAATAAATACTGTATAACTACCATCATTAGCATTATTCGCAAAGCAATTCGAAGAATGTCAGGAGGACTTCAGGACGCGATAATTTTAAGTTACACCACTTGAAACCAGCATTTTGCAATCTAGACTCTTCTCGTATAGTTGCTTGCCATCTACATCTTAACTGTACACAGCTCCTAAAATGTCACACGTAGATTTTAGTTTTTCACAGTCAGAACCTTTTCACAAGGCATTGGACATCGAACAGAAAGACAAATTTGGACAGAAAAAGCTAGCTCTAAACAAGAATAACAAATCTCTTGCATGAGTTAACATTTTTGCTCAATCCACGCATAGTATTGCTCAACCCAATCTGACTTTTGTTACTTGTGCAGTGTGCACAGACAGTGCATTTTTGCTCAACTAGCACGACAATGATACTAACTGCTAATTTTTCGAGGACTAACTAATGTTCTCTACCTTAGTCTCCGGACTGGAGCATTATATTTAGCCTATTTATCGGACACTAGTGGCGATCGAAGACGTTTCATAAGGCGGAGTGGGCCGCAGTAATTTAAGTAATTGTAAATCTGTACGACCTCAACAGCAATTATTTGCGCAACAGTCAGATTCTCACAGTCACGAACTTAAACTCGTCTCAGCCAGATTCTGACTAAGATCTTCTTGCCTGAAATGCAGCAGTACGGACTGACTTATCCTTTCTTATAGCGTGAGAAGGACGAGGTCTCGTAGATATGGCAAGCGAGCGTTCTTGTTCTGTCACAATGTCTGACCCTCGTGCTATAGCATGTCACAATACCACAGTTTTGTCATAATGCTTAGTGGTGCTGGTGTAACACGCCCGACTTAATGCTTTAGGTAAGGGCGCGGTGTCGATGCAGCTTTGCAGTTTATGAATGCATGGGGAAGGGGCATAATGAGGGGGGCAAGAGGGGCACAATTCCCAGTGGCGATTCTAAGGGGGGGCCTGGGTGGGCCATGGCCTCCCCAGATATTTGCTTGGCCTCCCGTTTAGCCCTCCAGTTTTTTTTCTTAATTTCCCGTTGTGTTCGTTTGGTTGACATATGCAGTGTTGCCAAATGCGTTTTGTAAAAATATCGGCCATTTTGCCAACAGCGCCAGATCTGAGCTGTGTCGTAATTCGTAAGCAGCACAGAGAAAACAGAGACAATCAGTATTGTAAAGCCACGATTAAATAATTTGCCCTATTTGGTTGATTAGTTACATTTCGGTGTGCGTGTGACGTGAAAATCACACTAAGGATTGCGTCAACAGCAGCAAATAAACTTCGCTGAAGAAACTGTCCTGACAAGATTCACTACAAGAGTCATTATGATTTGAGAAATTCTGCGTTAGTTCCTTCTGAAGTTACGGCAAATTATTTTATTTTCACAATACCGGTTTCAGACATTGATTTTCAAAATACCGGCCTTTGCTAAATTAGCAGTGAAATACCGGCAAGGCCGGTGAAATACCGGCCATCTGACAACCCTAGACATATGCAGTAGGTATCTTTCCGCCAGCAAGATTTTAAACGATAATTTAGAAACCCTCTAGCCTGCATTCAATATTTCCCAAATGGATAAAAAGCTGTGTTGTTGTTTTTGACGGTCGGGTAGCTAGAGTTGTTTTTGACGACACACACCAGTACTGAGTACAGGGGTCTCCAAACTTTTTTGTCCGAGGGCCACATATGCTATTACATGATAATTCGAGGGCCGGACTTCTTACGTAATGTCATTGTTTCGGGAAACGTTGCATTCCACCAAATCAACAAGCTTTTTGTTAATGTATTATTTTTTCATCATTGACAAAATGGCTTCGCGGGCCGCATTTGGCCCGCGGGCCATAGTTTGGAGACCGCTGCTGTTGTAGATGCTCGCATCCTGTGTGAAATTTAGTCAGACCGCGATCGTGGTGTGGAAAAATTCATTTCGAAACTAAGAAACAGGCGCAGAAATGGTAAGATTGATCTTCCGTGCATTTCAGTGTGAGATGGGACTGGATTATATAACTGTCAGCAGATTGTTGCTTGTCCCAGTAGTAAATGTTTCTGAAAGCATTAGAAATTGGTTTCAGTTAATTTATCAGAATTTATCCAGGCTGCAATATTGCGTTCTGCTGCCTTGTGTATGACTTCGAAACATCTTACCTGAGTGGTTCTTAACTACAGTTTTAACTCTATCCACACATGTCCTGCAGCCTCAGAATTTTGTACGGATTTTCTGTAATGATTCAGAAACAATTTTCGCGTATTTCAGCTCTTTTCCCAGGAGGCCAAATATCTCTATCAGAAAAACACTTCAAAAAATTCGCAAATCATATTCATTTAGTGAAAATGATTTAAAACATGAAATAACTTTGGTAAAGAATTTGCTTCGGAAGGCGTCGAAGCTGCCTATATCGCTCGAAATTTTTTTATCTTTCATAGCTACTTGAAAATTTGCATTTGGTTGTTACTGGTAGCTGTAACTCTTCCCAATACCAGCGCTTCATGCGAGAGAAGTTTTTCAAAAATGAAATTACCGAAAAAATTCCCCAGAAATTCCATGACCAGTGAAAGATTGGGTAACGTTGATGTCAGTGGCGTATGTAGGGTTTGGCAGGCATGGCACATGCCATGGGCACCGCTTTGACGGGGGGCGCAAAAACTGCTTGGCAAAATTAAAATCTTTATTTACAGTTTCTTTAACCTCTATTTTGCACCCCATGCATTCATAAACTGCAAAGCTGCATCAATGCCGCGTCCTCACCTAAACTAAAGCATTACGCCGGGCGTGTTGCGCTAGCACCACTAAGCATTATGACAAAATTGCGGTATTGTGACATAACACGAGGGTCAGACATTGTGACAGAACAAGAACGTTCGCTTGCCACGTCCACGAGGCCTCGTCCTTCTCACGCTATAAGAAAGGATAAGTTGGTCCGTACTGCTGCATTTCAGGCAAGTAGATATTAGTCATAATCTGGATAAGATGAGTTTAAGTTCGTGACTGTGAGAATCTGACTGTTATGCAAATAATTGCTGTTGAGGTCGTACAGATCTAGATATTACTTGAACAGCTGCGGCCCACTCCAACTTTATGGAACTTCTTCGATGGCCGCTAATGCCCGATAAATAGGCTGAATACAATGCCCCAGTCCATAAACTAAGGTTGAGAACATTAGTTAGTCGAAAAATTAGCAGTTAGTATCGCTGCCGTAGCAGTTGAGCAAAAAATGTTAACTCATGCAAGTAATTTGTTAGTCTTGCTCAGAGCTAGCTTTTTCTGTCCAAATATGGCCTTCTGTCTATGTCCAAGGTCTTGTAAAAGGGTTCTGACCCTGAAAAACTAAAATCTACGTGTGACAATTTAGGAGCTGTGTACAGTTCAGATGTAGATGGCTAACAATTATATGAGAAGATTCTAGATTGCAAAATGCTGGTTTCAAGTCGTGTAACTTAAAATTATCGCATACTGAAATCCTGACATTCTTCGAATTGCTTTGCAAATAATGTTGACGAAGGCAGTTATATGTATTGCAAGCTCCGAACGATCTTTCAGTAAACTGAAACTGGTCCTTTCATACCTCCGGGCCTCATTAATTAGCAATAATTAAGGACAGGCCAGGTTGTGTGATCTAGCTTTGAGAATAAAAAGACAATAAACAGCGAAAGCTTACTTTGATGAAATAATAAACGACTTTACTTCGATCAAGGCACGGAAAGTGTTGTTTTAATTAGCATTTTTGTGTAATTTAACCAGAAAAGGCTGGATATATTTGTTTCATTGGAATTGTGTTTTTCGAACACAAGAGATATATGACTTGCATTAAATAGATTATTTTATAATTCAAATTAAATGTGTTCCATTTGAAAAAATTGTTGTTTGCAGTTGCAATATGCGGTTTGATGTTTTATGGGATATGCAATTTTGTCAGGCAACGCTATGCAGACCTACTGTATAAGCTACCATAACGTTATTATTTAAATGTTTTGATATTCAACATAAGAAAACTAAATGAGTATAGAAGTATGTTGTAGACGTTATGGATTATTTATATTTTATTTGCAGGAAAATTTAAAGCAAAAATAAACGTAAATATTTCTGTTTTAAAAAATTTGTTTTCTTCATGGTTTATCTTTCGTAAAAACTGTGCCTACATCTTATATTTAAATTATTAGAAAGGGCGCACATTGAAATTTTGCCATGGGCGCCAGTTTGCATAGATACGCCACTGGTTGATCTACTTTCAGTTGAAAGGGTACGAACTGAAAAAATAGATTTACATGATTTCCCTGATGAATTTGACAGTCGATATGACAATCGAAGGATTAAGTTACACTGAGTTGATAATGATATCAAATTCTAACGTAGACTGTGCAGGATCTGTGAGAATTATGTTGCTTATTGTCTATTTGTCTGAATCTTTTTTGGTTTAGAGCTAGTGCGTGTTTCGCTTATGACAAGACAGTCATAAATGAACGCAGGGCTGAAAAGGCAGCTTTTGAGGATCAGTCAGAGGAAAATTCAGTGTGAATAACAAAATTAACGACTTTGTTGGGAATATTCTGCAAAATAAGTTTTACGTCAACGGTTACATCTTGCTATCATGTACACGCCGATGCACACCTATCTGCGGCGCTGGGATGCTACTTAGATGCAACTCGTGCCGAAACCTCGATGCTGTCAAACTGCATACTGCAGGGGTGGGCAATTATTTTTGCTGCTCAGGGGCCGCTTTGAGAAGGCCGTATTTAGTGGAGGGCCGTGCCTTCTTATGAGAGTAGAAGCAAGTCTCGGTTTATAGCCTCAGCACTAATATTCACTATGAGAAGTTGGAGGAACTTTCAGATTTGAAGATTTTCCTGAATGCTTCTGCGGGCCACTGAAAACGCTGTGTCGGGCCACATTTGGCCCGTGGGCCACTGTTTGCCCACCTCTGGCATACTGCATTGAATAGTCCTCACCCTATCCACGCTGCACACTCGTAATAGTAGTTGCATAACATTGTTATGGTTACACCACAATCTTAAAATGTCCATAAGCTACCACAAAAACGAATTAGTCAGTAGTCACCAAACCGTTGGAAGATGATTTTTTATGTGCTTTGTAATAAGAATATTTTGATGAAAGTAGTTGGCTATCAACAGCCTACTTGTCTCTGTGTCATGATAGTAATCGTTGCTGGAACCATTCCGCTTTCATGTGAATTGTGTTCACTTTCTAAAGCTGCTTTCGTTCATGTGAGGCCGGCACAATTGTGTACGGAAAACGGTATTTCGATTTACGTGTGCAGTGCTGTGGAAGTTGCATGGTTAGCACAGAATTTTCGACATAGCAGTAGACGTGTGTGATTGCATCTACAGTGTCGTTTAGGTGTCTGTAGTGATTAATAACGCTAGTTTATCTTTTTAATGATATTCACAAGCCTATGTTGGGTTTGATAGGGTAAATCATAGCAACTTAATCTTCAAAACAATGAAAAATCAGCATGCAAGATAGACATTTATGTTGCCCCCTCTACTTTTTCCTTGGCCCCGCCGTGCCCCCCCACTTTTTTCATTCTAGAATCGCCACTGACAATTCCCCGGGCGCCGAATCACCATGGGCGCGTCGACTCACTGCGCGGGGCGTCGAAAAGGCCCAACATTGTCACAAGTGCTTTCTTCAATACAGTACATTTGCTTCGGAAAGACCTCAGGTTCGAACATGGGGGCATCAAACTTGCTTATTGTCCCGGGCGCCATCTAACCTTGTTACGTCCCTGGCAAAGGGCGCAAAATAGAGGTTCAAGAAAATATACATACAATTTTTAATTTTTGAGAACAATTTTTGCGCCCCCGTCAAAGTGGCGCCCATGGCACGTGCCATGCCTGCCATACCCTAGATACGCCACTGCGGGGGGAGTCAATAAATTTCCAGGTGCCGCGAGCCATTACGCGCTCTGCAACATGGGAAGTTTTCGAACGGCAAAGTGTTGTGACCAATTCACCTATTTGAAGTCAGGGGGGCTTTGAAGCAAAGGACAATTACTTAAGGGAGGTGTGGTATAAAAAAGGTTAAGAACCACTGGTCAAGAGCACCTATGTCCAACCCAAATGGCTTACTGAGCCAAAAAGTATGTCGCGATCTTGACCAGGACCGCACATTGAAAGGCTTACTTTGATTTTAGCAAACTAAAATTAGCTTAAACTGATATGCTGAAAGTATTCGAATCCCTACAGCAATGGTAACAGACGTGAAAAAGTGGCACTGAGGACCACCTGCGTCAAAAATGTCAAATTCAAGATTATCAAAACAAGGACAGGCGTCAGTATGTGAGATACTTTCACTACAACGAAAACCTAACCTGGGCCGCACAAAACCCTCGACTGGACTGCATGCTGCTCGCAGGTTGGACGTAGCTGGTCTAGAAGTATACTGCTTTAAAACACCTCGTTTGCCCTATCAACAAAACTCAGCTCTTCTATATCATGCGTATTTCTTTGGGATAAACATTATAAAGTTTTAGATAAGAATTTGGAACCAAAGTCTAAACGTGCGGAAGAGGGAAGTTCGCACCCTTCGTTGTCATACATGGCCCTCGTCAGAAGAGATTTGTGTTGTTGAATATGCAGCTCTGACAATCCTTCTTCGGGGCCAAGGCGTTCCACTTGAAAAAAGCTAGAAAAAAGCCAGATTTTGTCTGGATTTTTGGATTTTTAAAAAAGCTAAGCACGTCAAAAAAAACTGGTTTTCAAAATCTGGCTTAAAAAAAGCCAAGTTGGCAACCCTGCCATGGTACTTGCTTATGATAAACGACGCTGCAGAAGTTTCTTTGTTACACACTGTGTAAATTTGCTCATTTTGGGCTTGTTTTTTTTCGGATTTGCCTCCCATGTTTTGGTATTTAACGAACCTTCTAGTTTTATTTTTTTTAATTTTCCTACCAAACGCACGTTGGGCTTGTTTTTCCGTTAAATTTCCCATTTTGGGCTTGTTTTTCAAATTAGTTTGCTTGTTTTTACAAAATAACCTGGCATCACTGTTTCATTTTCTCATTGTTACGCAACAAGTTCGTGTAGTTTCGGCCTGGCTAACAGTAACAACTGTTTCAAAGCAAACCTACGCGCCTCACAAATTTTCATTGCTATGCAGTCTGTCATGGATTAGCTAACTTTAAAAGTATGTAGTAAATTTAAGTGTTCGGAAAGTTTAATTTGAAAAAGAATTCGATCGGTAAAAGTAACAAATGTTGTTAAAATTTAAAATAACAAATGTTGTTGATCGGTTAAAAGTAACAAATTTTGTGCGGTTTCGTTAAAAGTAACAAAACCATAAATTGTCACTTTTAAGGTTTCTAAGGGGAGACACATTCCCCTCTTTTCCCCCACCCCTCCGGGCGCTCATTAGTATACCAACTGTTTTCTTTCATTTTTCAAAAATCTGTGGCTTCAAGAAACCTGTAGACTCTCTCAAGGTTGTCGTAACTACGTTATTACGCTTTGCTGGTCTGAACAAGTTTGAGTATGAAATGGTTGCCACGGTACACTACTAATTTCTGCTTAAAGTCAAACCACGATTCTGCCAACGTTTCGGACTAGAAGTTGATCTGAATCATATGCCAGCAGACCTTATTCTCCCAGCGCACAGAATCATTGCACACAGCCATTGGCGTACGTCTCTTCTGCAGCTTTCTGCTTTCCGATGTTAGTTCAAAGCAGGGTTCAATGGAAGCCAAGCTTTCGTAATCCTGTGGTGCTCACCGAAGCAAATCACGTTGCTGAAGTATGACCGTACATCACGTGGCACCAGCCGTGACAACGTAAACACGTTTTCCATGTGGGAACAATGTGACCACACGTCATTCATTATTACGGCAAAACCGACAAGGGATCAAAAAGATATAAGCGCTAGTGGCGGCACTGAAGCTACTGCTGCACCACGAACACAAAACAGGTCATTGAGTAAAGATTTAATAACTAGACTGCTGGTAACAGGCGCTGAATCGAACTCAATTAGTACGTAAAGTAGCAAGTACGAACTGAACTGTTTTGCACGTGCTTACATCTACTGTCCGTTCTCAATTAGTTTGAAATTGGGTTGTGCACCCAATTGCTTTGTTCAAACCTCAAGACTTTTCTCTAAACCTATGCAATTCCGGCAGTTCTATCGGTATCACCAACGTCTTTTGGTCCTACAATTGCAAGCCGTCATGCTATAGGCGCCTGACGATAGTTATGTCACGCTTGACGAAACAACAAAATTATCCACCATCCTCTTTGACAAGCAACTCAACTTCTTTGTCAGACAGTGGTTAATTTTAGCAGTGCTCGTTTTGCAATTTCGGCCGAACTCAGCCAACGTTTGATTTTTGCTTTATGAACGAGGATATCGTTATCGCTAAAGCTACACAACCAGGAGCTTCTTGATGTATTACCGTCTCAATTATCAAAGGACCGTACGGTAGCCTGCATGCAAATAAAAAATCTTGCATGAGTGCACCACGCAGTAGCCGTACTTCGTAGGCGTAGCCAGGGAGCACTGGGACCACCCTCCCTATTTTCAAGAAAAGATGAACGAAACTACAAAAACAACAGGCAGGTATTTGAAGACTTTGCAAAAGGCCATCAACTCTATCATTTTATCCCGACTTTCTTATTTGACATAAAAATTGCAATAAAAAACCTTTGATCGATTGCTGACAGTTTGTTTATCTGAAATGGATTCCGGCGGCAGTGGCGTAGGCAGCCCAAATTTTGTGAGGGGCCAAATATTTTGCCTTCAAGCGACGAACAGTAATTTGCTTGGGACACCGCTTTTCGAAGCATAAAAAGACAAATTTAATTTAATTTAATTTATTTGTTTGTGAGCAGACACGAAGTCCATAGTATGAACACACACACTCTGCAGAACGCAGGTTGATAAAAACAGACAATACAGAACGTAGTACAAGACATTGAAGCCGGCGGAATCACAGGGTTACAGACACTTTTTGCAACT
>Ga0210059_1002106_pt1 | contig 30890 bp, 21 predicted proteins | sample Ectturendosymbi2_FD_188042 | JGI IMG/M metagenome (GOLD analysis project Ga0210059, IMG submission 188042) | Ecteinascidia turbinata endosymbiont from Florida, USA - Sample 2 (SPAdes) (version 2) | ecosystem: Host-associated > Tunicates > Ascidians > Unclassified | place: Key West, Florida...
TATTGTTATTAAAAGACAGCTCCCCCCGTTGACCCCCTTTTGAAAGGGCAGGGGGCAATGCCCCCGCAATTTCCCCGCTCTCCGGCGTCTCTGAGAAACGCGTATTGTTTAGCAATGCTTCTGAAAAAATTTTTTGAAGGAATCAGATGGACTATGTTTCCTAAGCAGTGCTCTTTGTTTCTATTTGGACAATATATGTTCGCGTCCTATGGACAAGAGCAGGGGTTCCCAACCTGGAGTACATGTGCCCAAGGGGTACATTTGCTTGTCTGAAGAGGGGTACATATAAGGTTAGCAAAAGAAGGGAAAAGTGTGTTTAAAATTTTTTTTTCCAAATATTTATACATATAATCAGTGGGTGTTATTTAAAAAAATGATTATATGCTTTGTATGAAAAATCAAATAGGTTATCATGACTAATCATAGATATATTATATGACTAATCATAGATATATATAATATATCTATGATTAGTCATGATAACATATTTGGGAAAAAGTTGATCTACGCCATAGCAAGAAATTTTGGGTGTAATGCTCATCTGTCGAAATGCTGAAGGGTTACATGGTCAGAAAAAGGTTGGGAACCCCTGGACTAGAGTGCTGCGAACTTCTTAAGCCTCGGGAACAAGCTAGCTTGAGTACTTAGGCGATACACGTGCTTGAATTGAAAAGGACGTTTGTCTCTTTGCTCACAATAATTTGTTACAAATTAACTTTCTAGAATGCAAGCTTGTAGCTCGACTGTGCGTAATGAATGTATATACTAGCAAAAATGAGTTTGAACGATCGCGAGCGCACTTTGTCAAGGGAGATCTTTCGTTACAACCACGCAGCACTTGGCTGAAAAGCAAGTGCACTTTCAGCCTTGCTTTGAAGTGCTAAACCAGCACACATGCAGGGGTACCGTTTTTATTTTGTTGCAAGTGTTGCAGACCTCTGGGGCTAGCTAAGGGCTGACCATTTAAAGGAAAAAGACTGTGATTGAATGTTTGGTTAACTCGTTTGTGTGACTTTGTTTTTTCGTCGCTATCAGTCTAACTACTCTCATATTTATTGATTTTGTGTTGCCACTACCACAGATCAGAACCTTTTGCTTTGGCAATTTACCGAATAAAATCAAACTGATCGGCAGCATTAGTCGAATTCGAAGACATACTAACTCAAGGTGTGTAGACTAGCAGAGGGAGGAGTCAATGGTGCAAACGTTTTTCTGTTCTGTGTGCCTGATGAGTACGCAGATACGCTGGCAATGTTGACGTGACAGACATTAAAAGTACAATTTTTGTTGTCACAAAGTGCTATATTCCGCTTTAAGTTACGAATCTTCGAACAACATTGCAAAGTGCACAGATTTTTTGCAGGCCAGCATGAGCCAAAGAATAAAAGTTTGGTAGCCTCCGCTTAAATTCAATACTTGTTACCTAACGTCAATATACAAGTTCGTTAGCAACACCCGCTAAGTCAGCACTCATAGCGACACCATTTTGTGTCAGCAGGTGGGTGTCTGCAATAACAAATGGGTGATTGAATTTACCTTGCGGTCACTTTTTGCATTATGTGCAGAAGTACAATCAACCGCAGATAACTTCGAGCGCATCCTGCCTGTATATGTACACCGTTTTTATGACAGTGATGGCCGGGTCTGGATTTTGAGAAATATCCTTCTGAGTTTAAGTTAAATCTGCTGCAGAATTGACAATTCCATCTGAACACACAGCCCTTCTGACATGATATGCGAAGTTTAATTCTATTTCACCAAGGTATTTGTTTCTTTTTGTTACCCGTGTAGCGGCGTACACAGTCTAACACCGCCTCTCATGTTGCTGAGCGTCGACTGTCAGGCCCGTAGCCACGGGGGGCATTCGGAGGTAGTTCACCTCAATTTTTTGTGTCCACCAAATTTTGTTGTGCATAGAAGTGTGACGTCACAGTTTGTTTTAAACATATAATAATAACAAAAATCTTGCACCGCTAAAAATGTATTTTGCCCCCAACTTTAACACCTGGCTGCAGGCCTGTCCACTGTCATTACGACGCAATACTGTTCGTGCACATTGTATGTACATCTCACCACCTGTAAACTTGTGTGTGCGTGGCCACGAAGGTTTTCATCCAATACCTTGTGATCCTTGCCGAAATCCTATCTAGGCTGACTTTTTCACTTTCTGCTCTGCGACCGCGAGCCAGACGGTTTCCGCCAAGAAGAACCTATTTGTTGTCGTGTTACCGCCGTTCTGTTCAAATAAAATAGACGCAGCAACAAACAAATGAAAGCTGTTCAAATAAAACAGACGCAACCACAAACAAATAAAAGGAGACTTCCCAGACCGGGAATTTCTACATAATTGATTCCCAAACTGGACATGCTGGCCTGGTGAATGTCAATCTGCATCCGGTCAGCACCAATCAGCAATCAACTTGGATCGTTGTCCTTTCCCCCGTTTAAAATTCCTGAATGGTTAGTTTTTTCGACGAAGTTACCCAGGCTTCACTGACATTCCTGGCACGTCGTGACTTCGTGGGACAATCTTCTGGAGCTTTCCCGTCGTAACAGTTTATGCGGATCACGTTTCCTCGCTGTCATCCTTGCGAGAACTTGTCTTTATCCAGCACCATTTGCAACTTTTCAACACCATCGCATCGAAGAGTGTGACTGTTGAAATTTTGTCTGTATGCAGCACGTTGACCGTTGATATTGCTAGAGTCATTCGATGTTTTCTAGACAACTTCATCTCTTGTTCTCGTACCGCCTGACTGCCATTTGATTTTGTCGTTAACTTCAACTTGTCACCGACTGGAATGCCTTTTTGTCTGTCGAGAGTGTGTTTGTTTCTTTGTTCTGCTCTACTCCCTCAGCTGCTGTCCTTGCACCAGTTTTGGACAGGAGTGAGAGTTTTTTAGGTAATACCAACCCAATTTCGACCTACTGTAACATATTTTCTCATCGACACGCATTCACAGCACACAACACACACACCATATCTGTTGCGCTGCTACGCGTATACGCAGCACGGTCATCCGTTACAACCGAGTCGCACGGGTACAACCGGTCTAGCTTATCAGCCTGGAATGGTTTTCCCGCAACCACGGCATTGTTCTCAACCTGTCAATCAGAGCCCATATCTCTCTCGAAAAGGTACCAGCAACGTACCTCAAACCATCATGACGTCTTTCCGATCATCACCACCACGGCCGACATTTCCAAACTGTCCCATCCAACGCATCTGCACTCAAGGGCGGATCCAGGGGGAGGGCGATTGAGGCATTGAGGCGATTTCCCCCCTAAAACCTACGAAAGTAACTTTATTCACCATGACTTTGTACAATATGGAAAACAGCATTCGCGATGTAAGGCCATTTTGTCGTTCATTGTTTTTGCACGCTAGTGTTGCATGTGATGTGTTGTACTTCAACTCTCTTACAGTAGTGGAACCGTAATGAGACTTGACCAAATATTACTGAAATCGCCCCCTTAACCTTACTGGCAGGATCCGCTCCTGCGTGCACTGGCAGTTGTCTTGACGTTAGTCGACTCATCTCTGCGGACCACTTAGCTTGACTTTCACCTTGCAGCGAACTCAAGTGCACCTCTGGACACACCACGCGGGCGCACTCCCCGTCTCAGTGCACTTTCGTCTATCAAAGGCATGTCTCTTCCCGTGGCTGTTTCGGCAGAAACTCAGATCTTTGCGGAAACTTTTCTTCAGTGGTTTCATTAACACCATGCCGCAATGGGCAGTCCCTCAACCTCAGCGCTCTTACATGAGGACATGTCTACTGGTGTCAAATAACCCAACATAGGCATTGCCGGCCCTGGCCCATCAGTACAACAACCTCTTCTAGAGCTGCACGAGCAAACAGTCTCATTCTACGCCCCAACTTCTACCATCAAGCCTGACCCTTGCTCCTGTGCTCTGTACATATTTGCTCCTGTTTTGCCACTGTATGCCATTAAGTGTTTTTTCTCAGGTCCAGGTTATTCTTTCGCCACCATTTCAGTCAGTGCAACATCAACCTCAACCCTCGTTTCTCCTCTTCTCACACTTTCCACCAGCTTTAGACCTTCGCTATCCTGTCCCTCCCTTCGTTTCCACACTTTTTTCTCCGTCTTTACTCGTCGCGCAGGAGCTCCGCTTTGACACCTACGATGCATCTTTCCGTGTTCACGCCCCTCGTTTGCTGTTCTACGTTAAAGTGTTTCTACTCGAAGCATTCGTGTGCTCTGCTTGACATTCTGCAGTACTACGAGCAGCCGTGTCGCTCACCTTCGTTACCTGTCACGAATGAACATTAGATCTAAGCCGCATTCTCGAGTCCATCCAGGAGCTTCGCCGTACAACCCACCTCCTTACAGACGTCACTACCCGACGATTGAATTCTCAGCAGCACTCGGAGCATTTTGCTTTCACGAGCCAGTCACCTACGAGCTTTTCCAATGCATTCTGATCAAAGTTGCAACTGTTACGCAGATTTGTTTAAGCAACCGTCTCAGCACTCGTGCGGATCGCGCTCTACGCTCATGCGACTCACCCCGCTTTGCCTTCGGCAACATCTGGAACCACGGTTCGAATCAGTCGCAAGCGCAACACATCCCAGAGGGACTTCTACGTAGTCGCTGTTTTTTCTCATCATTAGGTTTGGCAACCGCCCCCAGCTCCCCTACCACTGCATCGCGGTTCATTTGACCGCCATTACTGACACGGGGCCCTGCTCTTCGTCGGACTACGTCTCGTCCGCCCAATGCCCCCTCAACTCTTTCTCCTCTTTCTGCACATCTTTCTCCTGTTTTCTGTGTCACCACATGGCCCACATCGCTTTTCACTTACGTTCTCCACAGGGCCGTCGCCAGCGGGGGGCCAGTGGTGCCCGGCCCCCCAGTTGAAATCTGTGCCACCCATTGCACGTTTGGCCCCTGGTTGCTCCATACATCCAATACAGTATTTTAAAAATGTGCCCCCTCTTGGTTTTTGGCCGCCCCTGCTGTTAAATCCTGGCGACGGGCCTGGTTCCCCAGCACGACGACCACCAGAAGTTTCTTCCCTTCGCCACACTGCATACAATTTCTGACTACTGCCACCGCGGGTATATAACAGAGGTGTGCGGAGTCTGAAATTTTTGACTCCGACACCGCTCCTGCTTCGGCTGAATATACGCCGACACTTTTTAAAGTTTTGGACTCCGACTCCTGCACAAACTCCAAAGTGAATTATCTAAACTTTTGGCAATGTCTAAACAACCGTATCCGGTTTTCCCATAAAAAAGACTAAAAACCGTATCAAACGAATTTGCTGATCACTGCAATACATGTCAGTTGCTACTCAGATAAAGGATTAAGGTGGCCATAATTTTTTTTTACCTATACCCTAACCATTTACCTTAACTGCAAACCCTAACCATCAACACTAAACGCTAATCCTAAACCCTAACCTCAGACACTAACACTGAACCCTAACCCTAAACGCTAACTATAAACCCTAATTTTAAACACTAACACAAAACCCTAATCCTAAATGCTAAACCTACTCCTAGTCCAGCGTTTGTCAAACTTTGTTATTGTATTGCCCCCTTTTCACTCTCAACACGTCGTTTTCGCCCCCCAAGCTCAAATTAAAGGAGCCGGATCCGAAGTTCAGTTAAATTTAGGACCGGAGCCGGAGTGATGGACATTTGAGAGGTAGCTATGGCTCCGGGTCCTTTACTAGATACTAACGGTTTTGTCAAAAAGACCTACGTGTGCTCTTTATAGCGCACTAAACGCGATTGTTATGAGTTATGACACCAGACTGCAACAATGGATCTGCAAGCCTTTGATGTTTCTTTGGTTTAACAATCGCTAAGTCTGTGACATCGTAGCTGGCAGGCGTGGTCTTACTTGTTGAACAGTGGTTCTTAAACACTGTTCTGAGAGCCGCATGCAACTCTCAACCATCCTTTGTGCGGCTTTTAGTAATCCTTCTGTAACAGATTCCATTTGAATAAGAGCTGATGATGCCTACTTCGTAGGCGAAATTTATACTCTGTAAGAGATTAATGTCTGAATCTTTGCTGCGGGAAAGGATTCCGTTCGATGGGCAGTGTCTTTCAGTAACACCTCTAAAGTTTGGTGTAACAGACATCGTTAGTACAATAAAACAAAATGTATCACTTGTCTTGTGGTAAATTTTTTTTGTGCAGCTCTCTAAAAATTTGTAGGTCTGGATTTGGCTCCCTTCAGCGAAATGGTTGAGAACCACTGTTGCAGAAGTGAGGAATATGTTAACTGCCACGACATCTTACTTTCTAGTCAGAATGACCAAACCGGGTCTGTAGTAGTGTAGCGATATAAAAAGAACTGAGCTTTAATAATCAGCAGGTATACTCGTATGATATAATATCCATAGCTTTCGTAGCTGGTGCTGTTAGCAAGGATTATAATTAAGATGTGATACCATTGCAGATTGAAGCGTGAAATGCACGGCAAGCCATTGCAAAGTAGGAATTTTTATTAGAAACCACAAGGCTTACTATCAAGTTTTACTAGATTCAGTTTTTTTAAGGGAAATGTTAAGTACCCCATGTGGACCTGTAGGGACCTGATTTTCTTTGATTCTAGAGACCCGATGATAACTTTCTCTGATTCTAGGACCTGAATCGGGTCCCTAAAACACCTTAAAAAACCCTGCTTGATTACTGAGAAAGTTCACTAGGAAACATTACGTTTACAAGCAGCAGCATAACATGAAAGTTATAAATAATTGGTAGCGAACTGGCACTTCTTTGCATAGCAATACATTATCAGGATTCAGGAGCATATAAAAAAGCAATGTAAACAAATGTGGACTTTTCTTGAAATTTTCATTTGTGGAAAAAAATCTATGGTTTCAGCACGGTGAAAATCAGTCTTATTTTATCCTAAGCTTAGCGTGTTAAATTGGGCTTTACTTTGCGATTCATCACTGCTTATTATGAGTGCAAAAGATACGAAATCAGTTCAGCAAAAATCAAAGGTGAATTTCTTGCTAGGAGTCATATTATTTCTTTGAATAAAGGTCTTATAAACGCATCTTCGCATTTAAACCAAATGTGTGCGTGTTTGAAAGAACAGTTGAGAGTCGACCATGTGTTTTGCGCTTCGTTACCACGTTACCGCCGTGCTGTTCAAATAAAACAGAGACGCAGTAACAAACAAATAAAAGGTGACTGGTTCCCAGACCTGGAATCTCTTCATAATTGGTTCTCACACCAGGAATCCCTACACCCGCAACAAGCGGTGTGAAGAAAGAACAATCTGACTGCTCGACAAAGAGCTGCGTTCCACAAAATTCAAAGAAAATATCGAACACAAAATTCAGGAGATAAGACACCTTTGTTTTTGTTGTAGTGAAATAATTGAGTTAAAGTTCAAACGAATGTTCATATTTCCAAAAAAGTGCTTGTTGTTCGTTGTTCGTTGACTGTTGTCAATAACATTAGAAAAAAGCAAGGGAATGTCAAACCATTCAATCAAAATAGATTTTGTCACAACGTCTCTCTGATCAATATAAGATATCATCGAGTGCACTTGTTGTACGATTTGCTTTCAAAATTTCTGGTAATAAGTTGCAGACAACTCCCATCAGGTGCTTTTCCAATTGATCACTCACAGAGTACCTCACAAAGAAGCAAAAGGCGTTTACGTACGCACTGGCATCGAGGCAGCTTAACGCGCTACTGGTCCTGCTGCAGTTAAGCTGACCTGCTAATTACAAATCAAGCTTTGTGGGATTTTTCAAAAACTATTGACAACAGTAAATGATTTAACTGCAAGTTTTGCCGCTCTCAAAAATCTCACGTGAACCCAGCCACGGAATAAGTAAAATATTTCGTTTCCGTTGAAAAGAAGGCGAGAAAGTGTTTTACATAAAACCTAAAAGAATTTTTATAAATTTTTAACCAAGCATATAGGCAACCTTCGGACTAACCTCAAAACAAATTCAAAAACGCTTTCTTTTTACATTATTCTACGGACGAGTGATATAATGTGCGACATGACTCAAAGCAATCGAGCTTTGGTGAGAAAAGCCAAAACTACTCAACACTATACTTACCACTCCATTAAACTATATCCTATCACATTGAATGGCATCATCAAGAACGCAGTCAGGAAATCAATGATGCTAAGGTTTAAAATGAACATGTTGAAACTATTCCTTCGCAGCAGACGATTTTTCAATACAGCCACTATGGTCATTACATTGCCAGCCGTTCCGGCAAAAATGTCGATCAAGCCGATGACAATGCCAAAGTATCTACAAATATAATAGAACTGTAAATCGTCTTGAGTTCGAAAAACTCAACGCCTGCTTGATTCGTGGGAGAGAGGGATATCATCATTGCGAATAAACATAATTCACCGCGAAACACGGCCATCTCTGTCTAAAAAACAAGAAAACATAATAATCACTAAGGTAGATATTTATCAAATAGACTTTAAGCTTAGTTATGTCAGATTGAGTTATGTGAAGAAGATCCGAATGGAGTAAGTTGACGATTACGCCTACTTCTCTCTACATTTACTGAACGCTGTTCGCGACTGTTGAAGCCAGCACCTACCGACAAAGCAGCAAAGGTACATCATTCTTAAAAGCAATTTTTTTATTATTAACATTGCTTCTACGTAGAAAATAGCATCAAGTTAGCATCGATGATCATAACAAAAAATAAAGGTTTGTTTATTGACAAAATAAATCATGAGTTTGGAGCAAAAATCGTTGTCCAAGGAAGTTAATTTTTACGAGCTTGGCAAGTTATCGAAACGCCATTTCTCCAATCAAAAATTTTGTTAAAACAGATTGAAGTATTAAACCCCCAGAAACGCCATAACTTTTCAGAAAAACAATATATTTAAAAAACGAATGACCTACCAAATGTTAAATGGCCATGTAAACAAAAAACAGTGAAATATTAATGGATTGATTTGCTAGAGCATGCATGGGCAAACTAAGGGCGGCGTGCCACATACAGCCCATCAAGTTCTTTAATCCGACCCTCTGAACTTGTCCAAATTATATTAATAAAGCCAATTCATTTTTTTACATCTATTTCTTAAATTTTACACAATCAAGTCATCTTGCTGCTCCCGATTCGGCCCGCTGTTGAATTTTAGAAACCAACGCCGCCCACGGCGGTCAAAATTTTGCTCCTGCGCTATGGTGGCCCTTTTTCGTCAAATCAAAATTTTGTTGTATTTAAAAAAAATCACTCAAAGTTTTTTTTATCAAAAAAATTAGTTTCGAAAAACAACTTCCCAAAAATTTCTTTTCAACAAAATATTTCCGTTTGAAAAAATTATTTTAATTTATAAATTCTTTGAAACTTAAAAAACAACTTTTTGCTCAAAACAATTATTTTTCTAGTAAAAATTATCACGACGAAATATTTTTCTTTACTGCGCCCAACTGCTTAAATGAAGTATTTCCCACTGACATTTGCAGATAAACCATGTTGTAAATTCAGTTGTTACATGCTTGTTTTTTGAGGCAGTTTTTATCTAATGAAAAAATCATTGTTACCCTTGTATCTTCTTCGGCATGCTGCTTGGCATTTTCTCAACGAATTCTAACATCGTTTTTAATAACCTTTGTTGAAGTCGATTTTAGATTTTTTTATATTTCTATGGTAAGTAGAAATTGCAAAATGCATGCCTTGAATCAAAACTTCTCTGGATTTGCATTTTCCACCTTGCAGTTAGATTAGATTAAGGCACTACAGCGGATAGATGTCATAGGTGTACCGTAGAATACCAGACCACAAGCATTAGAGAATGCCATCATGCGTGCTTGTAATAACGCCAGAAGCAGATCTTGTAGAGTTCTGCAGGGTCCTTACCCTGTATCAAAACGATGGTTGTCGGCAGATTTGGATAGGCTATATATATATATGCATTTGAATGCACCGGATAACTCTGACACGAGTAAAAGACGGATCGCTTCTCATTTTCCAGTACTTGATAGGGTAGACTTAGGTTAGTAGAGCAGGTTTTTTAAGGTGTTTTAGGTACCCGATTCGGGTCCATAGAATTAGAGAAAACAATCAATGGAAATATCTGAACAGATACTGCAATCAATATTTTTGGGTCCCTACAGGTCCACACCGGTACCTAACATTTTTCTTTAAAAAATACGGGTAGAGTATTATAAAAGTCAGTGGACGATCTTGATAACAGCAGATGATAATAAAGCTAACCAACCAAAACACTTTTCTTTCCCGAACATAAGCTACACAGCAACGCAAAAATTTAGGAGAGTTTTTAAAAATGACATCGCACTTCGTAAGATGAAAATGATTGCCACTTATGATAAATGTGAGTAGGAAGCATCTAGAAATACAAAAAGTTCGGGAAGTATTATTACACTTTAAAGCATGACAAATCGCATAAACAATCAGGTACAAACAAAACCTTCCTTCCATGCACAGAAGATCAACTACAGTTGATCTTCCAGGAAAATTCTCCTGGAATATTTTATCGGTTACTGTTGAGACAATATGTCCCGGATGTATAGCTTACCTGAAAGATGCAATGGCAGCGTTGTTGTCGGTGATGTTCGGCACGTTCGTTACCTTCTCCAATTCAATCATAGCAGCTCTTGTTCGCGCACGGAAACAGTCAATAAACCTTTATTCCACAACTTGTATTTGCTAAGCAAATATCGGATCTATGCCAGTGGTGATTAAAACAAATGCTTGTTATGTTAAACAAGCTTGTTCTATCTACCTTCACCTGCGCATAAATTTAACAGAAGACACATAAGAGTTAACATTTCAAAAGATTTTGCAAAGCAGTAGCTTTCGCGTTTCTTTCTCGTTGCTTATACAATAAATTCTTCAGTAATGTATCTCCTTTGATTTTTTCTTGGCTTGTCCATAAACACAGAGCATTTCAAAGAACACGTGAACAAAAGCCAGCCACAGGGTTTTCTTTTCAATGCATTAAATCATCTGTGCAGTGGCTAAGACCAGAAACAACGGAAACCACGGCCAAAATGGCAAATGCATAACTTCTCCATTGCAAAGTTAGTACTTTGTTCTTTTAAAATGCATTTGAAAAGGGGTGTGGTGTTTAAATTGAACGTACCATAAAGGATAAAAAGTATTTTTTATGTCAACAACTGACTGAGCTCAACGAAGCTAAAAAATGCCTTCCCGATTGGATTTCCTAGCTTTTCGGTCTCTTCGTAAAGTAAACAAACTTCTGGCTTCTCGACTGTCACAGCGCTGCAACCAAAACTCTTTTTCAAACAAGGTTCGTGACGCAGCGTTCGTCGCATCTGTGACTCCACTGCATTGAGCGGTCATTCGCTTCTCCTGACTACCAGCCAACTGACTCAATTCTCGTCAATTTTAGCAAGTTTAATGCCTGACATTAAAATAAGAGAAACGATCGACACAAAAACCCATCCATCGAGATAACATTTCGTGTTTCAGTGTTACCTTAGAAAAAAGTGCAAAAACCTGAAAATTTTTTAATATAAGAACGATTTGGCCCGGCATCCATTTGGCATGAAATTAAGTCGCGTGCTATCTTTCTCAACTTACAGCCGCTTTACAGTCCACTTAAAACCATTCGCTTTTGTTGTGCACTGAACGCTGCAGCTCAAAGTTAAGCTATTTGAAAAGGCGAAACATAACAGAAGTAGATCGCGTACCATTGTTCAAATCGTACAATTTTACCGCCTTTTAATGGATGTAACCTCAAATAAGGTCAGCTTGACGGTAAAAGCTACTTGGGCGTACAATTCAATTTGCACGCGAAATGAGGGTCAGAAGCAGTTTGAAATCAACCCCAAGCCTGTAATTTCAAACTGTTTGCATAGCAGAGCACCAACTCTGTGTATAAGCAGATGTTGTCGCCAAAATCTACATGACCGTTGTGCAAGAGCGAACTTTAGAAATGTAAGAAATTCCATACTGTTTTTTTTAATTTTGCTTCACAGCAAAGTTTAGTTTGATAAACTTTGTGGAATAAATAGTTCCGCAGTAAACCAGTAGAAAACCCTACTTCATGAAAGAATTGCAGAAGCCACGCAATTTATTAGTGCACTTGCCGCAAACAATGGCTTCGCTTCAACAGCAGCTCTAACTAGAGAGTTATAAATGCGCGCAATTGTGGATTTGATTCGGCAAAAATTTCATCTGTCATTGCTTGAGCTAAAAGTACAGCCAAAATCGTTTTGCATCTCACAAAGGATGGTAAGTAAACACGAGAATACCGAAGTCATATGACCTCACCTCACGGCGATTTGAGCGGTTTTATGCGAAAAACAGGGTATTCACCATTGCGCACGCAAAGATGTAAAACATGCGTCATATCTCTTGTCCCACAACAATGTTCATGGTGAGTGAAGTTTTCTCAACACAAAGTACGCTTGACAGCCTATACGAAGCCATCAGTTGACTCGCATAAAAAAACAAGATACGGGAAGAAGACAAATTCAACCGTTGAAATGATTTGCTGTTTTTTGCATCATGCAGCACCGAACCGTTGGCACTTTTCACAACATTGTCCCAGTGCATCTGCAAAGAGACGCACGGTACCTTTTCTTATAAATTTTGAAAATAAATTTCAAGAAAATTAAGACATGCAAGTGATGGATGGTCTCATAACACATATGGTTTATGGCGAGTTAGAATGTAGATGATTAGTCAACAGTGTTCATCTCGCAATCCATTGCAGTGAAGATGTAGTTTCACTTAAACCTGTAGTTAGCAGGTATTCAATTTTAATACAAATCCGACTACACCTACGTCTGGCTGAGACTGCGCTGCGAGATGAACATCGAAAATTCGGAAGCTCAACCAATACTAAATTCACTGAATTTGCAGTCAGTCAAGCAAAATCTAAACACCACATACAAGCACTTTATAATTTAATCTAAATCGGTCGAATTGTAATTCGCATCACGATTAACTTTCATTTTATGTTTATTTTCTGTATGGAGAAGCACTGCAAGACGCTAGAACCTTTGGTATCTTAAAAAGTCATCTCGACAGCCTATATACACCCTAAAACCTTCTGTGGGTTACAGAGTTGGCAATACGGTACGGTTTTAAAAACTTTTTATCTGTCTTGGCGTTTTTCTGCAGTTTACTCGTAAATACAGTAGAAACCACAATGTGTTTTACATATCCGTTTAGCTTTACTTTGTTTCAACTTTCGCACAAAGACATTCCACAGTACATTATGCAAAATCATTGTAATGTTGTTTGATGCAAAATTAGAGTAACAATTTCCTGTGCTTGATTTTGCAAAACAGAAGCGAGACTATTTGAATAAGGACTGAAGATGCGTAATTTTACGTGAAATCGATTTCCTATTGAAAATTTGCTGATCGATTCCTTGCTTACACCCATCGTGCAAAGTACTTACTTGAATATATCAATTCGTTTAAACCAAACAACTTTTTTAATCCCTAAAGTTTTTATTGCAAAACGTTTCAAGCAAATCCAATATTCAAGCATAACTCACACCGCTTATTATCAGGCTTAGCGTTTCTGCAGCTGCTGATTAATGTTTAAACTGTGTCATCAACAATGAGACTGATCGAGGTCGCGAATATTGAAATAAAGTATTTTCCGCTGACAGTAACGAAATGTAGCAATTGAAGACCGATTGCAGTGTCTGTGCATTGCAATTACTAGCGTCTAATTTGAATAGCTTATTGCGCACCTTGCCAGTCTTAACTTTCCTGGGGTTTATTTCACACCACTCGTTGGTAAAATTCCACCGGAAATTCTCAATTCAAACCACATCGAAAACGAGCGTTATTCTCGCTCGCACTCGCACCTGAATAAACGCTTGGAATTGCTGGTTTACCGCGGGTCACTCAGTTTTTTTCCGCGAAAAGAAAAACACGAGCAGACGCTGACACAGAACTATTTGTTATCGATGGAATAGCAGTGGAGGGCACCTTGCCACTCGCTACCACGCGACAGCAGCCATGTGACCAACACGTGAACACTTAGTGAGCTTGAAATTGACTTAGCTGATGGTGGAACTAGCTCACTTGCCCAAATGGTCGATTTCTGATTGCGCCGAGGAAGTAATCAAATTTTTGGTACAGGTTGGGAGCAAGTCTTCCCTGCCATTTTTTCGGTCGTGGAGTTCGTAACAAGTTGATAAACTTACGGAAGCTTCATTATATACGGAAGATCAAGATCCCTTAATTCCGTTGGAGTTAGAACTGCTAAGACGATGTATAACTGGAATCTGCTTGAAATTACTTTTTATTTATAAGTACCTAGCTTCGAGTTTTGGGCGTATCAGGCTTTTACGTCCACGCCATAGACGGAGACCGCAAGTTGCCTGCCATTTTCACGGTAAATTATCATTTTTCACCAAGACAGTTGGCTGCGTCAAATTAAAATCGCTGCATATTTGGCAGAGGAAAGATGCCACAATTTCGAGCAACTATTAATAAGATTTTTTGTTGCTTTTAACTGTCCGCTTCGGCTTGCTCCCACGTAAATTGGATTTTTCCTCTGAAAGCAGTAGTTTAAAGAGAAGCTCTGAAACGTTTTAAGCGTCTGCATAATTCTAGTTGCCATGCAGAGTATAGCCAAGTGAATTGGGCTTGACGCGGTAGAAAACATGTGAGGCTTAATTCAGCATATTTTGAAATCGCACTTCATTTCAATAAACTGTCTGAGACGTAACGCATTATCAGACATTGTTAGCATTGTAAGCTGTCTAGGCTGCTTAGGAATCTGAGGAAGATTAATTTTGTAACGAAGGTTTAGCATTTAATTGAGTCAAGAAATGGGCAAACGAAAAAAACGGTTTTCACGACTATTACTATTACAGGAAAGAATTCGAGACACACGAGGTCTTCTTCCAAGAATAAGACATCGCTGAAGCAGATTGTGCCTAAAAATGAATAGATATATATATATATATATGATCTGAGGTTAGTCGTGCAAACAGAAACAATTTCACCAAATGTGGTTTCATTTTGGGTAGGAAAATCTATTTTCCCTAATTGTCTTTATTTTTGGTTCTAGATCGGTGGAATCCCTGCACATAAGATTACCTTCACAGTCATTGAATGAAAAGAACATTTGTTTTGCACCATCACGCTGGTGGTCTTAAAATACGTCTCAATTTACCCATTGCAATTGTCCCAATCGCATTGACTCCATATATCGAGAACAGAAATTACCGCAGGTGATCACATCACCAGTGGTGGGTTTAGGGTTGGGGGGACCCGAGGCAAGACTAAAAAGGGGGGCCTGATGACGTCACCATGATCAGCCAACCGTGATAATCACGTTTGATTTGCCTAAGATACGGTCACCCAAGATATGTTCCTCAGACTACCGCAAAACTGAAATAGCAGAAGGAGAAAATGCCTAAGGGTGTTCATGATACACAACTTTGAAAACACTGAAAGTTGGGAAGACGTGGCTAAAACTTAGGCAATGAGAAGTTGTCATCGCCCCCACTTTATTGTCGCGCCCCTTTTCTCTGCATTCGCCATCAATAAACTACACAGTTTGCCCCTTTGAAAGTTTCACACTTTCCCCCTTTGAAAACATGCTTGGTAGTTGGTATCCTGAATTTGTTTACATTCATGTCTTTGTGGGAATCCATGAAACTATAAAAAACAACCAAGAAGATTTAAAACACTAAATTTGTTTTAAAATTTAATCCTTTTAACTGCAAAAACATGGCATACAAAAGCATCCAATTAGATACTTGTTTTGGAAAGCTTTGAAGCAGGATGAGTCAAGGCTGCCCTCATCTTGCATTGACACTAGTTGTTTGAAAAATGTGCAATAGTTGGAAATAATTCATCATGTACTTTATCGAAAACATTTCTACTGCAGCAAGTAGCCTACACATTTGATTAAATCTGTGCTAAGAGAAAAACGGTTCAAGTTATATTGGCTAAGAGCTGGCAAAAGAGCTTAAACATCACCTACCAAGTCTACCTTAAACCAATTATTTACTAGTCAAGCTTCAAATAACCTGTGACTTCAACCATAGGCTAAATCATACCACCTCAAATACCTGTAGAAAAAATGAGTATTCATAATACTCAAAAATTGTCATTTCTGCTACGTGGTAAGAAGCATGAACGTAGGCTTGCTTATTAACAGTCTTTTCAGCGCTACAGCAATAATACAAAATTACTTTGTAAACTGTCCTATAAATTAAAAGATGTAATGTGGTCCCTGCTATAACAATTGCATGTTGTCTTATTTCTGATGGAAATGTTCACTAAGGTACAACATCACAAGAAATGAGAAATTTGTCTAACCTTTTCAACTCAAAGACATTAAAAAGACTACTTTTTGTTCATCTATGGCATTTTCATAAAATTACCAATATAGCAAATACTTCAATTTCTAAAAATCATCATTTGGTACAAAAAATTATATCATTTGGTACAAAAAGTTATCATTTGCTATAAGTAGGCCTATTTGCTCTTATTTGATAGGGTCTTTTCGGAACTTTTTGGAAGAAATTGTAATCCACAATTTTTTAGGTACAGAAGTTGGTTTGAAGCTTTTCTTTGTTTGCTCATTGGAGATGGTGGTGTGGTCCCTTTGAAAGGACAGTAGCCTACTTACACATTACAGTTGCTGTTGGGGGCCCCTTTGACAGCATAGTACTTGCACATTACAATTGCTGTTGGTGGCCACTCTGAAAGCAAGGTACTTGCACATTAAAGTTGCTACTGGGGGCCTCTTTGAAAGCAAGGTACATAAATAATGAAATTGCTGTTGGGGGCCCCTTTGAAAGTAAGGTACTTATACATTACAATTACTGTTGGGGCCTCTTTTAAACTATGGAATTTTACATTATAATTTCTGTTGGGGCCCCTTTGAAAGCAAGGTGCTTACATATTACAGTGGCTGTTGGGAGCCCCTTTGAAAGCAAAGTACCTGAACAGTACAGTTTCTGCAGGGGGCCCCTTTGAAAGCAGAGTACTTACTTATAATCTACTTTGCAGCACACTATATGAGTGAATAATACGTTTTTCATCAAAAATAAGGAAAATTTACACGCGTAACACCTCAAGGGGGGGCCCTCAAAAACGAGGGGCCCGAGGCAAGTGCCTCGCTCGCCTCCCCTTAAACACACCACTGCTTATCACACATCCTTACTAGGGAAAGCAGCCTTATCACCTAGTCTTAGAACAAGCAAGTGTTATTCCGGGAAATACTTAACACAGTCATTTGACGTCACTCACTAACAGAATTATTTCTGCTATCGATTACCATTTACGTGAAATACATTTCAAACATTAAGTGCAAGTAGTAATTAATAGCTTAGGATTTGTAAAACATGTCCGTGCCTGAAAAATCTTGGACCGTGAAATTTCCAATTGACAGGCCACAACCTTTCCAATACTTTGCTATAGCGACATCGCCGCTGCAAGCGCTCACAGCTCCAGACTTTAGTCATTTGTAGTGCTTCCAAAACAAAATCTAATATTTAGCTTTATGCGTAAAGTTTTGGGCAGGGAGGACACATTGTCAACTTATCTTGTTAATGCAAATTTAAAAATCAAAGTAAAACAATAAATTGACCTAAAAATAAAATTTTTCGTGACAATAGGTGGTGCTGCAGTTCCGCAGTGCCCTATAGTACGAGCCGCCACTGTTGAAGATGCACTGGGGATGGATTGGTTAAATAATACTGGAAAATACTGGAATGCAGAAAACAATCGTAAAACTCCGAACTGATGAAATCTTGGCACGCGAACCTCTTGCTGTCAAATTACCTTTGGTTTTTGCCGAGATGTGAAAGACTTTTAACAGTGGATTGTGAAACATAATGCAAGTTTATTGACAGATTAACGCTTCTGTCAGTTTCCACTCTGGCAGACTGCTTTTCCGGTCGTGGTCACCGACAGGATACTGCATGAACTTGTTGTGGGCTCCGATTTCGAAGAGTAGTGGGTTTGCAGATTATTTTATTGTTTAGTCTGGCTTCAGGCACTTCGCTAATCATCTTCGGAATTTCGATTATGCTCTCTCCGAGCTTCAAGCTGTTATGCTTGTCAGCTACAGGTTGTGCTCACCTTAATGCGGAAAACCAACAGTTCTTCAGAATATGCTGCTTTTTATCTTGAATGCTGCTTTTCATCTGGAAAATCACTTGAAAAACGAATCTCCGTGGCAGCCCAGTCACTGCTTCACATATCCCAAAGGCCACAAGCTTTTGAGAAAAACAATGTATTGAAAAAATATACTCACAGCTACGGTTTTTCTCTATATTATTCGACAAGAGTAGGATGTTTGTATAGCAACAACCACACTCTTTGCATTTGTGTCACAATGTCGATGGATTTCTGTTCGTTGATTTTTGCATGTTTGTCAAAATTCGCAAGTACTCCTTTGCTCACAACTTCCTGAGTCACCAATTCCGACTTACTACAGTACAGCTCAGCTGTTCATGTCTCTGCGTAAAAGGAAGAATGGAGAAAATGCGCCGTAACACGAGGAACCAGCATTTGTGCGCCAAAGCTGCTAGTCAACATTGATGCACGTTTTCGTTCCACGTATATGTGTCACCTCACAGATGGTGTGACTTAAAATAATAGGGTTGTTGAGGTGAAATGAACGTGAACAGTAAGATACATCAGTTTTATGCCAAAGTCAAAAACCTATAACGATCAGTCTCACCGAAATTTATCGACATTATCCGTTGTTAGTATCAACATGCCTGAAGGCAATTAATGAGCCTGAATATTCATGCACATTGTCGTAATCATCCGTCATATATGACCACAAGTTCATACTGTTTGTTGTCAAACATTTGCCAATAATATCGATCGATTCATCAGTTGATTCACCCTGGAGTGGCTCAATTTCATGAGGAAGCATAGGTTATTTGCAGAATTGCAGGCACACCAAAAGAATTTGCACTACACCTGTTTTTCTAGTGGCATAAACATGGGCCTGATTTTCATGATTTTAAGGTAATAGCTGTATCTTATGAGTTGTGATCTTCACTGTTAATGTTAGTGAGTAGTTCTTGATGCGGTAATTAAATTTGGCAAAGAGTTACCGAAATCCAGAAAAATTCCGTTTTTTTGCAACGCACTTTCCGTACCTAAGAATGTTCGCAAGTGATTGAGCATGAAGATCAAGGGCGTTGCTGTTTCTGCCGCATGCAATTTGGTTAAGCGCAACTTTTTAACTTATTTTGACAAAGCAGATGCATTTTCTCAAAAGCTGCCATGTAAAGAGGATTTGCCAAGGCGGTTTCAGTTGTACGCACTTCCATTTTAACTTCACACATAACGTTGCATTTCATCAATCAAACTCGGTGTAGGATTTCCTTCTTTCAACAAACGGAGATGCGCATGATGGCTAACCTACTGAATATTTCATATGACGTATATACAGCTAGGTGGAGGCTGTGAAAAAACGTTCACCAAAGTGTGACGAGATTGTACCTATACAAACATAACTTGATGACTGCCTATGATTTTCAATATGGCATGCACAAATTATTTTGGAATGTTTGTTTAAGACAAATATCTATACATATATAATATATGTATATTTTTTAACGGCTCAGTAGACCGGCAAGACACAGAGCGCACCGACCTGTCCAACGACGTGCTCGACATGGGTGGGTGCAAGTGAAGCTGAAAGTAGTCGCGTGGCTTATACGGTGCAGAGCAATTGGAGATATCGGCCCCACAGACCGCATGTGACACTCCAAAACGAGTACTATGAAACTCTTCTCTTTCTGGACTCGTTTTTACACAAATTGTGTTTTTATGCATTTCGCGTAAAGGCTATCTACTGTTCTCTTTCATTGCAAAATTTTGCACGCTGAAACGTGTTGAGAGATAGCGGCCATTTATTCTGTCATTTTGGTCACTTTTGCATATCACTGGAGGAAACTAAGCAGAACATTCATAAGGCCTAAATCAGCGATAATACCGTACGTCTGTGAAAATACAAAAATGGAATTACAGTACATCTTTCATACCAACTTTTTTTCTTATATTTAAGTTCAGAAAAGTAAAATCAAGACATGTACAATCCAAGTCAGTAAGTGATTATTTTCAAAGTTGGATTATGTTAGAAAGATTTTTAATGCCACATTAGTAGGTGCAGTGAACTTTAACTCCACCAGGTTTATGCTTTGCGTGTGCTAATACAACCCAATGTTTCAATAGCATCAAAATTATTTCTTTCAGCGTCTAAATCCAGACAGTCATTCTTACAAAGCATTTAAGATCTAGTGCACGGGTGTTGCTGCTAAGCCTATACATCTGCGCCTACAAAAGCATCGCATTTTGATAGATCTATGCTGCAAAGATTGCTGCTTGTATGAAGAGTCCGCTGGGCGCTCACTGCAGAACGGAACTGTCAACCATCACCGACTTTTCTCTCAGGCAACCAAGCTTCCATCATGCCGAGGCCAAACGATTTTGCCATCACTGAATTGAAACAAACACGCTTCGCTGTTGAGGTATCTTCTGTCTGTTAATCAAACGGCAGTGTATCAGTTTATTGACACAGCAGGTTACTTGCATGTCAATATTTTGTCTTGATAAATAATCTGCCGAGGCGCACTTTGGAATTAAAACACGTTTATCTAAGTCGTATTTACTACAACCAGGATTCCAATCTAGATTAACCTTAAAATTATTATAGAAGATCATCTTTCAATTAAACGTTGATATTAGACGGAAGTACATGTCCGAGCAGCAGATGAAGCTACGACTGCTTTTAACATCCACCACGCAACTTCCGCGTACGTTGTGCGTACCAGGAATTCCCAGAACAAGGACGATACACGATTTTAAATTACATTTACCTCATGGAAGATTCTATTTCAATTAGACGTTGGTACCTTACGAGCTCGGATGCGTGCTAAACTTAAAAGCATTCCAAATTAACATCTTGCTTCTAACAAATTTTGAAAGAAGCTCTGCTGTTAAGCGTCTGGCGGTACTGTTTTCTTCGAAGCAGCCAAGTATGTTTGTCTAACTGAGTGGTTCCCAACCGGGGTGCCGCGGCATCCTAGGGGTGCCATTTGCAATGCCCAGGGGTGCCGCGAGCAAATACGTTTTTCAATATATCATTGAAAAGGTATTTTCAAAATGTCGCCAAACTCAAACCAAATTGCTATGTGTTCGCCACTATATAGGTGGCGCAAATTACATTTCTCTTTTGTAGGGTGCCGCAAGACTAAAAAGGTTGGGAACAGCTGGTCTAACTCTCCCGTTCACATTTGCCACCAACCTATGTGCACCGCGGGTACGCAAAACGAAAAACCATTGCAATGTACATTGCACTCTCTTCTAATAACGTTCTATTCGAATCACAATTCTCTTCAATTGGTCTGCCTTCGGATCGCCGTACTTTTCATTCTGGCACCAATATTGAATCGTCGCACTTTATTTTGTAGAACAGGGTTCTTGAATTTGCCTTCTTTGCTACTGAGTATTTCAGAATTGAAACCTCATTATAACCTGATCGTCAGGGTTTAAAAAACGTCATCGTGATACAGCAATCATTCCCTAAGGTGAAACTTAATTGAGATTAACATGCCCAATTTGGGCCGAACTTTATTCCATTTAATTTTAATATTTATGGTATACTTCATGTAGCTGCTGTTTCCTTCAGCAGCTAATTTTTGCGCAATCTGTTCTCCACTCCTATTAAAATCTGCATGAGTTTTGTATTTTTCAATTTAAGTGGGGATTATGGTTAACTGAAGTGTAACAGCAAAACCTGCGGGTAAGGTAACCATAGCCCATTTTGAGTCATATGGATTTTAACAGATATAAGCCGATAACATTGTGCTTTGGTGCTGTTTTAAACCGGTTCGTGCATTATCGACCTGTTTTGTTCGACCTGGACTGTAGTTTGCGGCTGAATGCTTTAAGAGAGTAAAAGCTGATTTTCTGTAAGTGCTATGTGTCAAACTAGCATGCTATTTAGGATTAGGGTATTGAAGCCGGGATTAGGGTATTTAAAGCTTTAAGGAGCACTGCTGTAGAGCCTCATAGTTCTTCACGATTGTATAGGCCCTGTTGGTTTTCCAGATGTAATTTTCAAACAACCAAGTGGTGATCCATCGACAGTTATGCACATCTTTCGGCACCAACCTACGAAATTGACTGGAACAAGTCAGCTGAAATGATACAGAAACAAGAGTGACCGTTAGACCCAATGAATCTCTGCACCAGGTTTACAATCTCTGTGTTGGAAGAAAGTGTCGATGATTAACAGTGCGTTGTTGCTGCACAGTTGCAGCTGGAGCCTTCTTTGTCATGTAGGTTAGAATCGCATTGTTGACCAATCGCACCATTCCATACCCCAGCCTCATTTCAAATGAGTGAATTAGTTTCTCAAAAGCATCGTATGGATTCTTTAGCATTAACCATTCGCAGGACATCACTAGTCTCCTCCACAAATCTGGGCACTGTGTACCCTTCCTCCTCGAGAGATCCACTCATCAACACAGCCTCTCAGGTGAGGCCTAACGAGGATTCCAGCACCAGCCTTGAAAGACTGTTTTGGCCCAAGTTCGAAATAGATGAGTTTCCACCCACCGCCCAGTCCCAGATCAAGTGCTAGAGCCACGACGCTTAGTTGATGAGATGTCAACAATGTCCAGGCAATATCGTTTGGCTTCCTCGATCAGTTTGTACCCTTTTCCCGTGAATGGAGTGGTGTTCCAATTGCTATACCTTATGGCAAGATTGCCGTTTACGCGTGGCTTTCAAGTCTCCCAGACTAGAAGCACCCTGCGCTATCACCATTCGCCTCCCCAGATGCGTAGCGGAGCAAAGTGAGTCCTCCACCTTTGGATGGCTGATGGGGAAGACCGTCGCAAATAATTTGAACGGTGCCATCTCCTAAAACCCGAACGAATTTAGTCACGCACGCGACGACAGACGCGCGATGGTATTGATTACTTTTGCGAATTCCATGACGGTAACTGCGCAAATTAAACCTTTGGACAAACTGGTCCCACCATTTGCATAGAAACTTTAATGGAAGCAGTGGGCACAATGGGAAAGGGTTGCTGCAGACACGTTTGCATAGGAGAGGCTTTGCATTGAGTCTACTGCATGCGTAGACATGCAGCAATCACTCACCTGAAAATGAGATGCCATGTTTTGCGCTATCATTTATCTCTTCTTAACGGGACAGGCCGACGATGTTTTGATCCCTTCTACATCATAACCCCTTCATTAGACCTTGTTCGCACGCCGGTGGTTGTTACAAAATATGTATCATTCTGAGACTCAGTGTTAACTCTTACCACTAACTCAGAAATTGTGGGAGTTTGCCCTGTTTATTCTTTTGCTCAGAAAATTTACCAACACTGTTATTGTCCACCTGATTTTGATAAATTTTCTAGAACTATGGGTGGGTATCTGGCCCCAGACCTTGTCTCGTACCTCTATACCTTTAAGAACGCTGAAGTAATGTGGGTCACAAATATTTTGCCCGAAAATGCAGAGTTGTAAACGGGCCTCATTTTGAATACCGAACCCGGCCCGAGCCCGCAATTACAACCCCGAACCTCGCCCGAGCCCAACATTTATTTTTGAAGCCCGATTTGAGCCCGAAAACAAAATTTACCAAGTGAGTCAAGACACGCGCAACTGCGGGGTATTGGTGGCCTAGGAAAGGAAACATGAACAAATAATTCACAATTAAACATTTTTATTGAAGATTTAATCAACTCGCCTTCAAGAGTAACTGGCGACAAAAGTCTCCGTTGTTGCGAAAAAATTTTGTATGCAGGCCCGAAACCGGCCCGAACATTGTGACAAACTTAAGCTCGAACCCGGCCCGACCCGAAAAACCCTGCTCGACTTACAAATTTGCAAAAATGTGGGGGTTTGCCCAACACACGGAATTCCTGCTCAATCAAATATATAGTAATTCTGCCAAACGGACAAAAGTGTTTTTTTAGTTTTTTGCATATCTTTTTCAACTTTTGAGAACATTTTGTTAAACGTCAATTCATGATTCGGCCAATTTCGCCTGGTTTCGATTCGCTTTGCTCAATTTTGCTTGATTAACCACGACATTGTCACGTTTTGGAAGAACAAATTCATAAGCCCTTTCTAGTACGGTCTTGTGTATATCTAGGCTCGGATTTACCATTAGGCTAAAAAGGCCTAGCCCTAGGGTCTGGCGCAAAATTTTGGAAGTAAGGAAAATTTCCAGCATTTTGGTAAGTACTTACATTTGTATTTTTGTTTTGGTTCAACGCACTTTTTCTTACTATGCCGCTATCAAAAGGTCTCTATAGACAGGGCCGGCCTTGGCAAGTGCGGGGCCCAATGCAAGACCTAGGCGCGGGGCCCATCTATAGAGTGGTATTATGACGTCATCGTGCTCAGTCAACCGTGCTATGACCTTTTTGATGGTTATGTTTTAACAAAATAAATATATAAATATAAAAAAGATTGCAAATTAATTATTGGAGTTAATCTGCATCTGAGTTTCCCAGCTGCGTCCATGTTTATGACTAACATCATGCTGCTCTGGTGGACATCAGACAGTGTACCCAGTGCCGTAGCAAGGCAGCCCCGTACCCCCCGACCATTCGTAGAGGCACCGACCATTCGTATGGGCCCCACAATATATATTGTATTGTTAAGTTAGAGCTGTCTCTCTACCCTTGACTTTTTCTAATCTGGTTTTTGCCCTCAATGTAGAGCCGGTAGATTAAGCATGTAATATCATGATTCGTCAATTTCGAAAAAGAATTGCGGACGTTCAGACACTATAGCAGTTTTTGTAACGTTGTGGTTACGTCAGAACAAGGCCAATTGTTAATTAATAAAGTCTTGATCTTCTCCACTTAACTTCGTGGGCATCGCCCTTGTGCGTTGAAATTCTCGGGGAAATTTACCTCATAATGAATGCGCTGTGGAGTGTTGTGCAATCGCTTTGCAGTTGCGTACAGATAGAGAGACTAGGCTGCTAGTTCAACGTTAAAAACGTTTTCGTGTAAGCTGCTTAAGACAGGTTATGTAAAGTTGAAACGAAGGAAAGCTGTTGTGTCAGTTTATTATATATGTCTGTGCAGACTGTGCTAAGACAGTCTAATTCAGGGGTCAGTAACCTTTTTGAAACTGCGAGCTACTTCTTGTGCACCGATTAATGCGGAGGGCTACTAGTTTGATACACACTTCTGAAAAAAATTGCTCAATTTACCTTCAATTATTTTAGTATTGATATTCGTAAATGTGAAGAAATTGATCATGCTAATGTTATGTTTAGAACAGGCCCGCGGGCGACCTACATGGTCCTTGTGGCTGTGGGCGACCTGTTGGTGACTCCTGGTCTAATTTAAAATTTCGACAAGAAAAACCGGGGATAATTTCGATAAGTTTAACGCTCGCTTGCTCGATCTTAAAAAGCCTCTTCAGATTTAATCTCACTTGCTATATGTCATGATGAAGATGGATGGTGTCAGATTCCAATAAATTCGTTCTTATTAGAAGTGAGTGTTGGGAAGCAGTTAGTTCCACGCACAGCTTCCACCTATCAGCTTTTGGTGAAAGCACCAAGTTGATTACTTTGAGACTGGCTATTAAAATGATGAGGCTGTACAGCGACCATCAGGTGCTCTGTGATCGTCGGGATGCAAATCACAAGCATTAATAAGACTGCCGGTTTCATATATTGTCGTATACCAGGGGTGTGCAACGTTTATTACCGAAGGGCCAAACGCAATTAAACAGATTAGACCGCGGGCCGCACCTTCGTTTAACACAGGCTGTCTAGTACTATAGTGACCGGCATAAAAATCCACTTTGTTGTATTGCATTTGGCCTGCGGGCCGCAGGTTGCATACCCCTGCCGTACACTATAGTTGATGCAAGTACGGCAACTAGCCTACATCAGACAGGTAAATTACATCATAAATAATTTCCTATCACATCACAAGAAGAGATATTTGTATCGCTTTATTGATGATAACAACTAACAAGTGATAAAGTTAGTTTTCACTGCTATTTTGCATTGGCAGTTCATTAAAGTTATTTTCTCCTAAGTTGTACATTATTAGTTCAGCTTGGTTAGGTTTTGAAATAGCTCTGCTCAAGGGGCTAATTTGCAACTGGCTCGAAAAAGCACGCATCTGCCTAAATGCTTGCTGATATTAAAGGGCCTCATCTGGATTTTTTGGGGGGGCGCCAACAGCCTTTCACACCGCTCTGAGTGTGCCGTTACCAACCTAATCAAGCCGAAAGTTGTAAAGGAAACTCAGCAATGGAGATCCGAGCGACCAACGCAAGTGCAAAGTTTCGTCAATCAAACCGAACTGACAAGTGAATTGAACTTACAATGGAATTATTGCACTCTTGTTTAACGCCAAGAGTGGGCACATGATCAACTGCTTTATGACACAACACACGAAAAAAGCATACTTCACATAAGAGCAATCCCCCAATGCCCAATTTTATAATTATTCATAATGTATGCACTTGGAATGCAAACTGTTCTTTATGAATTAGAAATGTAATGTACAAAGATTTTGCAACTACTGTACGACGTCACAGATATACAAACACTTATCAAAGACAATATTTAACGCGCATCCTTGATAGATGAAAAAAAGCATATAGCGCCGCAATATATTGACCACCAGAAACGAGCGTGCTGGATAACATTCACAATTTTTTCCTTGTGCAGTTTAAGTTGCTGGTTTTAAGCATAGGCGTAGCCAGGGGGGGCAAAGGGGCCATGCACCCCCAAAAGTTTTATTAAATATAGTGATTTTGTGCTTTAGGAGGCGTTTTTCTAAGCAAAATAGTGTTATTTGCCTGAGATCAAACATTTTGGCCCCCCAAAATTTTTGAGCTGGCTACGCCACTGGTTTTAAGTGTCCTTTACGTTTATGAACCTGGATCTGAAGTTTACGCTCGCAAATAAACAAAATACAATGGAGGTTTAGCGGGCGGCAAATGATAAAAGTACTTGCACAACCGACAAATAACGCGGAACCATTTTGGACAAAGAAAGGAAGCAAATTTAAGTGCAAACACTTCACAAAATTTTGCGCTGGTTTGCGTGAGATTTTTGGCCTTCACGGGTTCAACCTCTCATCTTTTGTCATTAGTTTCAATTTGGTAGAGTTAATTTTATTTTAATAACACATTACAATATCTAGTCTATGTTAAAATCTTCCATGAAGCAAAACTACAGGCTTTTGTCAAAATGCAGATGACCCTCATTCCAAAACAGAATGATCTTTCGAGAACCGAATAGCGTTATGTTGGAAGAAATGCCAAGTTAATACGACAGACACTCGCCTTTTAACCGGTTTATTGGGAGTTGAATCATTGCACACCTGTTTGGCAATAGCTGTAGGTCTACTGCAGTCTTAACGGACACCAGTAACAACCAAGTTCCATCCATAAAAACTGGAACATGCGGGAGCGCAGACGTAACGCCCTAGCATGAGAATTGAGCACATTTGATATAGTTCCTTAGAGCAATATCTTCGTTTTTTCGAGAGATGACTATTTTTTAACATTGAGATTAAAAAGCCGTTTCTATAATTCTTTAGCGCAAGGATTACCTGGCAAAAATGAACAACCTGTCCGACCACCATGGCGTGGGGCCCCCAGATGCGCGGGGCCCAATGCAGCTGCATCGGATACATCGGCTTAAGGCCGGCCCTATCTACAGAGAAGAATGAGCGCGAAGGATTGAAGTGAATGACGATGAGTATTCTCTTTTTATGACGTTGAGAATGGGTTATTGTTACGTACAAGGCGTGGAACAAGACGCCTGAACCCATTTTTCAGAATTAAAATTACACGAGGCCAAGCAATGAAATGAGAGGTATTTTCGTCCAGCCCTGGTCTCTCTCTTGTTGCTTTTTATGGGTAAGATACGGGGTAAAGACAAGACTAGCCTGCACTGTAGCCAAGGCTGCAGATATTCAATGGAGCAAAATGATAACTGTTTGTAATACCGCGCGTGTTAAGCGGGGATGTTCTTTTACTTCGATTGTTTTGTAGCAATCTCAGGTCACTCCTTCTGCAGCTCAATACATAGAAAAAGATTTTATCTACCGTTGAACTAGACACATATATTGATGTATTAGTAAGACCAATATGTAGCTTGATGGCTTACTTAGCAAAGTGTAAGTTTTATTCACGTGTAAGTTTTTTTTTCATTGTTTTTTTCTTTTTTTTAAACCCGAACAACTTCTACATTTGCTCAGAGCAACTGACCGTTGCTTCACGAGACTCATATAACAAAAACAACTGGAGTACGGAAGGTTTCGCTGAGGGACGGATAAAACTTGGGAAACTTAAAAGAGGTCTGAAGCCGTGATGAATATGGAAAGTAAGAAGCTTTAAGACAAAAGCAATGACAAAGACTCACCAAAGTTTTTGGCCAAAACCGAGCCCGAGACCGCGTTTGCAAAATTATCGAGAGCGAGACCAAAAGACTGGGACTAGTTTCCGAGAACCGTCTCGTCAACTGAGTTGGTTTTGGAAATTCCACCACTCACCTCGGCGACGAAGTAGACAATCATTCGTTGCAGACTTTGTTCTCAGCCACGTGCAATATTTCTGTTTTTGATGAGAACGAAACATTTTTACTAAAGCCAGTGTTTACACTAGCATTTTACCAACAACTGCGAGCTGCTTCCATGTGAAATGCTTTTTCAATTTGTTCAGGGAACAAACAGCTTGATGAAAAAGGGGATGAGATTTTCAAAACATTTTTCAAAATCTTACAGCGATATAAACAAAATAATCAAAAAAGTTTTTTTATATAGACTTTCCTTGTTTGCTGCATTTTTTGGGAAATTTTATTACTTAAAATGTTTAAAACTTTATCAGTTACAATTTTTAAAACAAAATTTTTCATTTTCTGTAGCTCTTTACATCAGATAAAACTTTGACGGACTAATTCTCCGGTAAGGTTTGTGACTGATGTCTGTAGGTTGTGGTTCATGAGTTATCCAGTGTTTACTAGAGCACTAAATCCTATTTTTGTCAGTGGTAATGGAGAATAATGAAGTAATGTAATTTTTTATGATACTTTTCGTTATTGGACATGACCAGAGATGCGCAGTAGCGAGCTGCTGTAGAAGCACCCTACTTTAGTTAGCTTCCCTCCAGTAGCGACTGTGGTAACGCCATTGCTTTCTTACCGGTCATTGTGAACCAAGTTGAACAAGCGTGTAGCAGTTTAGAAATAAATGCGGCTACGTGTTATTTTTGTAGTTGGGTGGGTGGAAATAAACGATTCACGCGCGGTGCTGCCACTGGCTCGCCATCAATGCAGCATTCACCACAGGCCGCGTGACCTCCGGCGGAAATGGGCGCCGCAGATCACTCGTGACACTCCCGAAAGGTGTACAAAAAAGCGAGCATAACGAAACTGAACTAAATAGTAACTGCTGCAGTAGTGGGGATCACTCAAAACTGCAACAGTCTAAGAAAAGCAAAGAACCATTGTTGGTTGATTTTGTTTTTAACTCTGTTAATCTAAAATACTTCTTATATTTACAAATACAGTATACCAACAGATTTGATGGTGAGTCGGTAAAAATGTCGATGTGATGGTGCATGAATCAGACCAGAGAGATCAAATGGGGCACTTTCCTTCAAGACACCTTCACTCCTTCACTGCATCTGACGGGGTAAGTATGGTTTGAAAACCGGGATCCCGGTTTAAGGAATTCCCAGGATTTGGTGAGTTTGTCGACCTTCCGTTCCCGGTATTACATATAAAATTTCCCTGGGTTTCGCGAATGGTAGCTTTATGTCGCCAAGTCAAAACATATTGCAAAAGATTTTGCGTGGCTTTCACAAGCAAAAGGATTTCGTTTTGGTCTTCACAAATTTTGGCCAAAGATTTACTTTGTGTTATCAAAAAGTGCATACAACAAAGACGACAACACAATCGAACTATCTTGATGCAATACCTTCAAAATCCGAATGCACTGATAGAACATGATGATTATATTGATGATGGTATTGATGACGCCCGGTTAAGCAATAGTACAAATCAAGGTTTTCTGCATACAGAGATGACTTTGATCAGTCGTTTGAAACAGTAATGCAGCAGCAGAAGGTTGTGATGTGACAGACGGCATCAAACAGTCACTGAGACATTTATAAAGTCATTACAAAAAAAGCACGTGCAAGACTTCTTCTAAAAGAGTAAGTTGAACAAGGAGTAATAGAGTGATCGCGGTAAGCAACCTCTGATGTTACTTGTGAACCTGTCTAGTGGTTGAAAGTACTTGCTGACGGCTACCAAGCATCGTATGTGACGAAGAGTGATCTCGACGCATGAACTCTACTGCTATTGAAAGCTTGAGTGGCTGAACATGTTGTCTGTTTATTTTCAAAATCCTTAGCGACGCAGTCTGACTGCAACAACATCAATACGAAGATCATAACGTGACGATGAAAACCGACTCCGAGCAATAATCAAGCAGGAAATTAAATTACTAGAAACTATAGGAAAAAGACCAAGAAAACTGGAGCATTTTTACAATGCTTCACTGAGCATTCGGCCACTCTCAGAACGAGCTTTTTGCAGAATGAGATTTTCTGTTGCAGAATGAGTTTTTCCTGTTGCAGAATTATTCGCCACTAAAACTCATTCGTCGTTAAGCAACAAATCTGGCAATGCACCGAGTTATCAACGGATTTATTACAAAAATAAATGAGTAAAACAAGCTTAGATACATTTTTGCCTTGTTGGTTTTGGATGTTTTATCACTTGTATGTTACGTAAATATTTCCAGAGATCGAATTAGATTTTCCTATTTTTCCGGTTTTCAAAAAATCTGGGAAATCAAAAACCCTAGCGTAGACTAAGCAGGGATTCAGGGTCGGACTGGGGACATTTTGTTCTCGGAATCAGAGCCAGAGTTTTTACACAAAT
>Ga0210059_1002107_pt1 | contig 30889 bp, 19 predicted proteins | sample Ectturendosymbi2_FD_188042 | JGI IMG/M metagenome (GOLD analysis project Ga0210059, IMG submission 188042) | Ecteinascidia turbinata endosymbiont from Florida, USA - Sample 2 (SPAdes) (version 2) | ecosystem: Host-associated > Tunicates > Ascidians > Unclassified | place: Key West, Florida...
ATGTTGGGCAACCTTTTTCCAAAATCTTGGCCGGATAAGCATTTGGCCGGATAAGAAAAGTATCTATCGTAGGGTGCCCACCATCCACCACCTACACCACACTTAAAAGAACCTAAAGAAAAAAGAACGAAAAAACGAAACTAGTATGAGAACAAGCTTAGCCACAAAGAAACGAGCTTCTTGACAACATTGTTTGTTGGCTTTCTAGTTTTTTTCCACTGTAAAACGTGTAGATTTTAGACTAAATAATTGAATGTACCTCCCTGTTGAACCCGGCCGGTTAATCGAGGGGCCGGTTAATCGGGGGCCGGAAAATCGAGGATGCACTGTACTTACGAAGAAATCTACACAATTAACAATATATGCTGGTTCCTTTGTCACAAAGATTGGTGAAAGAACATTAGGAGATCTAGTCCACCAACCCTGCAATACAACTTTCAGTACTATCATTAGCCATGTGAAAAGAAAAGACAAGGTTACAAAAGAAAGCCACAAACGAGGACGACTGTTTAACATCTGAAATACTCATAGTGAGGTAACTCGTAGCAAACCACTGACTACAAGAACTTCACGAAATTTATTCTTAAATTTTTCATATTCGACATAGAGATATTGAATATCTTGCGTGGTTAAAAACTCAAACGCAAGTTTGAAATTGAAAAAGTTATTTTCAATTTTTTTAAAACTAGCTATGAACTTACAAAAACAAGACAAAACACTAGGTTTAGGCACGCAAAATATGTTTGACAGTAATTAAAAAGTTTGTGATCTCTTTTTTCTAGCCCCTTCAACATGTTACAGCATATTGCAGTCGGGTGCGGATTACAGAGGATACGTCTCAAACACCTCATCAGGAAAGCCCTGCTTGCCGTGGGAATCCACTAGCACCAACTCCCATCTCTTTCCAGAGGCTGGACTCGACTCAAATTACTGCCGAAATCCCGCGAGTCAAAGAGATAAGCCCTGGTGCTTCACGAACTACAGGTTCGTGTATGATAGCATTTGTCCAAAGAAATAGCTTTACCTGTAGCTCCCCAATCAATCCTGGTATTTCAAGTAGTTTTAGAAGGGTTCTAGTTATTTCCAGTGTTTTACGTTTTTTAGTTTAGCCAGGTTACTAATATTTTTAATTCAACAAACTTTAATCTATTATATTATTTATAGCTAGGCTATGATACCATTATCAGTGCTTAAAAAGTGTTTTTGTAGCATTTCAGCTTATTGTTGTGTAAAAACCATTCATGCAAACCAGGGGCAACCGGGCAGTTGCCTCCCCCGAAACTTTCAGTTGTTAGGTACAACAACAACATTATATTACGACCCTGCCTGCGGTTAATACTGGTGGAAGGCTAGGAACGGCCTAGGCTGGAAATTCCAAAAATTAAATTCATGATATCGACTTGTTCATGACAGTTGATCGCTTAAGTGTAGAGACCATGGGTGGCGGAACCTTTTTCAAAGTGGGGGGGCACAAGTGCAGGACAAAAAATATGGAGAATTTTTGTGGTTTGAATTGGCAACTGTTACGTCACAAGCATTGAAAAATGACGTCATTACCTACACACCATATGAAAACGTATCGGTGAACCATCTGAAATTCAAATAGGCTGTTACAGGGGTGACCTAGGTCAACAGCGTCACTCGGGCTCATACGATTTATTCTGACTGAATAAAACCGTTCGACGCTTGTGTTACTAAAATTTCCATTTGCTTTCATTCTGGCTGGCATTATCACAGCTCTGTGACGTTAGTTACGTAACAATAAATGAGAGTTTCTCGTGATAACTTCTCCAATGTCAAGTAACGTGCGACACAGAGCAATGATAACGCCAGTAAGTCCTCCGCTTACAAGGCTCATTCATATTAGACCCAATTACTGGAAGCTTTTTCGTTCGTTTGGTATTATTCTGGAAATGGGAACTGTCCACTGGATTGGACTTCAAATGCAATGTTCCATAGCAGTGCTCTTCAACCTTTTTCGTTATGGTGCACCCTGAAGATGTTTTGACGAACACATGCACCCTATGTACACTCATGCATCCTATTTACTGAAACGTCCCCCGTGCCCCCCACATAATTGCGCCCATGTCTGTAAGTACCCTGGTCTAAATAATCAAGCACCCAAATTCAGTAACTCAAGTACATAACTCATTTGATAATGACGGCTCATTGTCTGTTGCTTATGAATTACAAATAATCAACTAAATCCAACAATGAGCTTGACATGGTCTGATGCTTGCGGACCACACTTTAGAATGCGCAAAGTCTAGTTTAAATCCTGAAAGTCATTGGTTGGTCTAATGGTTCATTTTTTCTAACAGAGAGTTTTTGTAAAAATTATCTGTTTAGTGTGACAAGTTTGTAATGCATCCTTGTGAACCCTTTCGTAGTGGCGCACTCCACGCATATTTTGGTGCACCCTAGGGTGTACCGTGCACACCGGTTGAAGAGCGCTGTTCTATAGTATACAAATCCACTGCTTCAAAATACATTCAATCCGATATTACCGTAATTATGTTTTAAAAAATACTTAATTGCATAGAGCAGCTCGGATTGTAATAAATGAGCCTGAGTAAAGCGGCAGCGAACGAAGTCGAGAGAACGCCTACTGCGAACGATATTGTTTTATCCAGGTCACCTGCAACATTAACTCGAAAGGCCAGACGTGGAACGAAAATATATGAACAGTGACAAGGTCCAAATAAAAGAGCCTGAGTTAACAACTAGTGAAGTGGGACCGTTGATGGTGGCACAAATATATTAGAGCAAGCTTGCGTTCTCCGATATAAAAATCGTAATCGAAGACTCAGGCTAAACCCGAGCAGCCCGTGTGCCGGAGTCGCCACCGGGCTGTTGCAAACACCAAGAACACAGCTTAAAAAACAGGCAAATATGACAGAGCATTAATACCTGTCTTAAAGTAAACACATTCAAAATCACAAATTTTTCCACATCTTGAACAGAGAAGGAACATTTACTGACTGCTCATTTTACAACTGCATTAGATACCGGAATGCAAATACAAGACAAAGCGTATGTAGTAACTACTAACTATAGCAAGTTGTCTGTACGGATGCCAATTGTGTTGCCAATACAAAAATAAAATATGGCCATTTACTGTTCCCAATGCAAAAACAAAAACACAGTTGACATTGATTTATCAAATATTTCATTTTTCGTATAAGATTCAGCAAAATGTAACTATTTAGAATGGTGTTAAAACGCTTGAAATTACACCAATTTTTCAATGGTGTGGTACGAACTTTTTCCTATAGACAAGTATGGGTGTTGGAAGCAGGCCCGTAACCAGGGACTTTCGCCCCCTGAGAAATTTTTCGCCCGCCTGGGAAAAATGTGTTCGACATAATTTAAAACTATTGGACATAGTTTAAAAAATTTGGGCCCCTCTTGGAAAACTCGTCGCCTCCTTTGGTGTCCCAAGCTGGTTACGGGCCTGGTCGGAAGGGGAGCAAGAATTTAAAAATTTCAGCAAAAAATGCTGTTTTCTTAGTTTTGAGTGGTAAACAACAGATTTCGCTACTTTTTGGTCCCCCTAGAAAAACTTCCCGAAGAATCAACTAGTGCCGCAGTGCCCCCCTGGAAAATATCTTTCCGACGCCCATGCACACAAGCATGTAAAATTACACCATTTTTGCAAAAAATTGTGTTGTACAGTATTACATCATCCGGCATCATTATTCAACAACACCAAGGCAGTAAGCAAGCCATAGCAGTGTGACAGACTGTGCACGGTATATTCTGCCAAACAATTACGAAATCCTGCCAAATTACAAATAATATTGACAAAATACTGCCCAAATTCTGCAACATTTTTTTCATTAAACGATTTACTTTAACAATTGACCCAATACAAATTGTGTTACTTAAACTTAAAAGCTAAATTCGAAATTTAAAAGTGGGGGGCAGGCCCCCCAGAAAGAAAAGTGTGGGGGGGCTAGGCCCATGCGGCCCCTCCGGTTCCGCTACCTATGGTAGAGACCAAAAGATGTTAGTCAGATGTTTCGTATTTAACATGACCGGTTGCTGGAGAAAAACAACATTCCTTTTACTCCAACCAAGTTGATGAGCTATGCACTGTACGCACTGCTCAGTCCAGCCAAGAACTAAGGCTGAAATCTTTTTTTCATAATTGGGTGATTGAGCTGTTTTTTCAGTGACACGGAGGCATCGCAGCGAGTCCAAGAAGACTGCAACGTGGAACCATGCCCGAGTGAGTGCCGAAGGAAAGCGAAGATGTGTATTCCTCTGTTCCGGGTTTGAAGAGGCCGTTTCTTGTTTCTGATTGGAAAGTTTGCACTGCAAACTGAATCAAAACACAAAATTTTAAACCCAACACAGGGAAAACATTGAGACGTTTGTTTCCAGCACTTACTTTAGTTTAATAGTGGCTTAATTTAATGCCACTCAAAAAAATTTATTTCTCTTTTAATGCGGTTCCTTCAGTACAACCATTATTCCGTGTAAGTTTGTAACTTGGGTGTGTGGTGCATGCTTGTGTAGAATTGATTTCAATGATGACAGTCACTCATTGTTTTTAGTTTATGTGACCGGATCAAACGTACCGTTGCAAACGACGTGCGTCTTCCCCTTCACATACCTGGGAGCGGAAATCACAAGATGCGCTGATCACACAGACGGCAGCGGTTTGTGGTGTGCTTACACCGAAGACTTTGACAGAGATCAACTATGGGGTTATTGTTCTGAAGGTGAGAGTAAAAGCATGGACTACGTTGTTGTAGAAACAGTTAATCCTGATAATCGGCCAGAAAAAAATCTTCCATGTCGCGTTAGACCAGTGGTTCCCAAACTGGAGGTAAATTACCACCTGGGGGTAATATGCCATTCTTCAGGGGATAACACGGAACCAAAACCACAATGTTGTTCTGTATTATGAGCGATCACTGCGACATATTGAGGGTAATAACACATAATCACTACCTTGATTTGGGTAACGGGTCGAACAAGTTTGAGAACCACTGCGTTAGACTGATGCAAATTATAATGCAGCTTTTAAACTTTTAATGTGTTTGCAATGTGTGTGAAACAATATTGTCTTTAGTTGTTGTTTTAACGTGGATTTACCACAACCCGCATGATGGTCTTATTTTTCATTCGAATATTGACCTTTTAATAAATACTACGGCCAAAGCAAACGATACAACTGACATCTTGCAAACGTTTCGATAACAACTGTTATCATCTTCTGTGCATAGCAATATTGCTATGCACAGAAGATGATAACAGTTGTTATCGAAACGTTTGCAAGATGTCAGTTGTATCGTTTGCTTTGGCCGTAGTATTTATCATAAGGCTATTTAGCACTTCCGCTTTTCGTGTACCAATATTGACCTTTGTTGCTTGAACGTTTTTACAAAACTAATGTCAGCGTATTGAAAAAAGCAACAAAATATCACCGAGTTTTGAAAGTTGGAAATTTGACAGTTTTTCCTAACTTATTTTGTATCTCTGGGATCTCTCATAAAAGTTTTTAAAAGGCAATACGATGTACACGCGTATTTTTGCCTCATGCTATGGCGAATAGCTGGCGACCGCGAAAGAAAAGTGTTCCACTGCTGTACTCTGATGACATCAAAGACGGCAATGCGCGCATTCGCAATTATTGTAACTTTAATGCGAATACAGAGGATCCCCGGTGCAGTGTTAAGAAAGAAGAAAAACGAGCTTGTGGGGCTCCGGGAACAGACAGACTCAACTGCGAGGCCAGAGGCTGCTGCTATCGGGTTCACAACGAAGGTCAACCGTCTCAGTGGAGCGAGTGTTTTCAAAAACTGGACTTGTGCAGTGATCGAAGCACGTACTGCGCTGTTTTCAAGCAAAGTGGTTTTTGCGAAACGAACAGGCAGGCAATGGAAGTCAGATGTGCAAAAACATGCGGATTCTGCAACGGTGAGAAAGCAGATAAAAGCTTTGCCTTACTCCAACGTCGCCACGAATAGTTTCTGGTAAATATGTGTGTGTTAAATGCGTTCAATCAGACAAAATTTGCGTGTTATTGAAACACCAAGCATATCAATGTGAAAGCAGTGTAAAAGAGCCTGCGCATCGAAAAGCATGGACTTCTAAGTGGTAATCCGAGAACAGATGCAACTTCGCCACTCACTCACCGTTTGTTCTTTGCGAAATGCATGTGGTTTCAGCGCTATTACAACATTATGAATGGCATGCTGGCCTTTATCTTCTTTCGCTTGAGGTTTCGCAAGAAAAGGGTTGAGTGCATCATGCCTCAATGTAACCCTAACGCATTAGATAAATAACTTTTATATGTTTTTGCGCAACCACTCAGAATCGCTGATAGTGGAAGAAGACTCGGAGTTTAAACGATTTTTGTATCTGATGTCCGTCTACCCAAGAAACACATTTGAACCCAGCTGGACACCTGGCTGCTATTATGTTCTTGAGGGAGCTCAAAAAAAGTGGGGAGACTCCTGCTTGTACAAACAATCTTGGCAAGATCCGATTCGGATAACAATTTTGGTTTTTTGCTTCTTGAACTTGGGTTTACTGGTAAGTCAAGTAGGTTCTTTTCAAGCGAAGAAGAGACTTTTCATTTTCTTGAAATGCTAAGTCTAATAATGTCTGGTTTTACTTCAATCCCGTGAAAGTCATAATGTTTTGATGAATAAAATTTTTGGAAATGCAAAATTATTTGATCAACGCAATATCAAACATGGTGAAAAGCTTTTTGTGTTACTGTAAAAAAATTCCTGTGTTTTTGAGACATGCACGTATATCCATATGAAGTGTCTCGATGTTGCAGCAGACAGGTCTACGTAAAAATAAAGACAAGCACAAACTGCGTACTAAGAGCATTAATACTGTTGCAACCTCTCCGGGGGTGTTGCGTTAAATTTGTGATTCACCGCGAACGGGATGTGCCTGAAGAAAAGCACTATATATATATATGTGGAGCGAACAAACAATAATAGAGTGATCTCGTCGGGTGATCTCTATTGTTGCTTGCTGCCATAGTGTGAAGCTTTGCGCACATGCCGCTCGGGATTTCCGATCGCAACAATACTACCATTGGAGTTTCAAACAGAACTTCGATTAAAATCTATCGAAATGAATAACATCAATACATGTGTAACAAACGATGTTACTTTAAAAACAACACTTTTGTGGAGATAAAGTTCTATTGCAGCTTCTTTACAGCGCCTTACCATTGTCTATTGGTGCTCAAACCAGGTCCTTCAGATATGGAACTACCAAGTAGAAGCTCTACAGCCTATCTTCTTTTTGGAAATAGCCCTGTTTGTTTTGGGGCTTCTCCTGGGATTGGATTTCGATACATACGATGCCGCCTTCTCGTCGGAAATGTTGTCGGAGGTGGAAAAGTATGACGTCCTTGTTAAAAACTTCCAACAAGAAACTGGGCTTAGAATGGTAAGAAAATCTGTCTGCCCTCATGTAAAATTACTGCTTGCCTTGAGCTTTTCATAGTTGCACAAAGTGAAGCTGTGCATCATTTCCAAATCATTCGCTGCATATCCAGTTGTAGGTTGTCACTAACGTAACGTTTTTTTCCAAATCAAGGAAGACTGGTCTTCAAAAGGTTTTATTTTAAACAACGCACCATGCCATTCGTTTCAAGGTGAAAACCTATCCTTTATTAGAGCGACATTGCAATCCAGACGAACACTTCGGAGTCAACCAATGGACTCAAGATATCCAACGACCCTACTAAACAACATCTTTTTGACTTGTTCACCAGCGTTTTGCAGTTGCCAGTGAATAGGCTTATTTAAACGCTAGATATTGCATCAACCATTGTGAGCTTGTTAGATTTAAGTTAATTTTCCATTAAACAATATTAAACGGCATGTGCCAGTCCTTCGCGTTGAGCGATTATAAAGTCAAGAGTCACGCCCCTGCCCTACACAGTGGTAATTAAAGAAAGTAATTTAATCACACTCCAAACTTAGAAGTGAACGCTTGCTGGTCGCACGCTATCAGCATTGTTTAGAAATCATAAGCGGCGCACCTTTTTTGTTCGTCAGCCAAGCTGCACCGATTTTTATACTAAACGGAAAACCACAGTTGCACACAGCATTGCTCGAGGTGCTTTCTTGTTTGCAGATCTTGAACAGTTTGAAAACTCTTAAACCGCTGTAGTTCGTAGGAGCTGGCTTTTGATCACAGCTACTTCAGAAATGGGTTATTTATGACATCTTTTCTCTAAGTTCCAAAGAGGATAACAACCTTTATTTGCATCGCTTTTAGTTTCGTTGGTTGATGGTAACGTTGATTGTTGTTGAAACAAATTCGAATATCACGCGGTCTCGCTACTTATGCGCAGAGTCACTGCTGTTTATGCTGAGCAGTGATGTAACCGCACAACAAATCGTTTTTGGTAAGTACAAAATTTGTACCGTTTTGATGTAGTTTTACAAAACAGTGTCTCCTATTTGACATTTTCCTGAGATGATCCTTGCGAGACTGCAACCAAAAGAAAACATGTTTTGACTGCGAAAATTTCAAAATAAATTTTGGGAAAAGATTTTAGCTTTACATGTTTATCCTTTAAATCTAGTTTACAATGAACTAGTATGTTTCTTAAAGATGCACGCCTTTCAACAAGGATGAACAGACAGATATGCGTGAGTACCTCTCATTGTGTGACCACCAAGCTCGAAAAATGTGCTTCTGCATCATCATTTAGAATAGCAAATAGTTGCTGCAAAAAATCGTGATTACATCGCTCATGTTTAACTTAAATACTTTCCAGAAGGTACTTCGCTACAGCTGAATCATATAGCTTCGAAAGTTTTTGTCTGGTTTGTTCTGTGAAAAACTTCAAACCCGGTCACATCGGGAATTACCCGTCAGTGACGTCACTGGTGTTAATGTCATTATTCTTGTAGAAACCTCACCAACTTTAAGTTTAACGAACAAAATCTGATATTTCTCGTATAAGAATGTACGTCTGGGTCGTTTTGTTTTGCAATTTTCACAAATTGGAACTTATCTCTGAAACAACCTAAACATACGTAGTTCACACCGGAGCTCATAATTGTTCGAAACGTAGTTTTGCTTTTCGAAGCCTTTCATTGTTCGCAGATTGCGTTGTGATCCTTAGCCAAACTGTTGACTTGTTTACATGTGATTTTCGCAGAACTGGCAATGGCAGTGCGGAGTAATGGCGCTTTTCTTGTCCTGGATGGACTTGCTGCTGTACATAAGAAAAATTCCGTACTTAGGAATTTACGTGGTCATGTTCAATGATGTCTTCAAAACGTTTGTGAAGTTTTCTCTCGTCTTTCTGCTCTTTATTCTTTCGTTTGCATTCACCTATCACTCTCTGCTGCAAAATCAGGTACGTTCAGCATCAATTACATGATGCTGCATGTAACTTTATAACTCAAAGCCGTTCCTTACAATTTTTTTCAATTCGGTTACCCTATTCTGTGCAGTAAGACAACGAATTTTTCGCGGCAAGACACAACAGGTTGTTGAAAAGCGCAATCGATTGAGTGCAGACCCGAAACCAGGGAGGGGGAACCGGGCAATTTCTCCTCCTCCCCTCAAAATTTTCAAAAACCATATTTAGTTGTTAGGTGCAAAAGTTACCATCATTTAGCCCACCCAGCGAAAATATCAGCTGGTTGTGGCCCTGATTGGGTAAAAAGATAACTCTGGCAGCATCACTGACAAACAAAAACTTTCAGTGTTTGAAAAACTGGAAAGCGCAGTGCTGCAAATCTACCTGAAAACAATTTGAATGCACGGAAATATCTGGCAAAAGCTGAGCTGAACTATGCAGGTTTACCAAAAATTTTTAAATATTGTCAAGACTGACTCCCAGCAAAATATTAAAGAACGTTTGCAAGAAATGGTAATCCGCTTCGATATAAGTCTTGACAGTTGCCTGTTTATGGGATTCGCTCCGCAGAGAACCAACAAAACGATCATTTTTTTGGGCGAGAACGTAACCACTGAGATCCGGAACGGTATCCAGCTAGGCATAAAAATTGTCAAACCGAATGATTCATAGAGAATCGAATTATTCTGGTCTTGTTGGTGAATAATCATATAATCGAAAGTTCAGTCTGTACTTTGAATAAGCACTCAGGTCTTCTAGTCTGCAAGCAATATCATTAGAGTGACCAAGTCTAAAAAACGTAAGTTATGTGTAGAGGGCGATATACTGTCTATTGAACTTGGAGTTTGTATTTGGAGTCAAAGTCGGAAATTTTATTTTTCTAATTGTGTGTTGATAAAAGTAATCAGTGAATTGTTCTTTAAACACCAATGTTGTAAAAGGTGCATCAGTTCAAAACATACCACACTGGTTCAAAGATCTTAAAAAAACTACATCGAAACATTTTGCCAAATATTTACAAGGAATGAACTTGTATATGAGAAGTTATTCAATTTAAGGTTTTGTCACAGAAAGCTCTTAATAGGGTAAGCTACATCTTTTCTATGACCCCAGTTCATGCTTTTACAGAGCCAATACGAACAACCATTTAGTTCAATAATTCGAACCACAGTGATGATGGTTGGAGAAATGGACTTCGGTGACCTCTTTTTCGGCGATTCCACTAATTACTCTCTACGAGTCAATTATGAAGCAATCACTTATATCATTTTCACATCATTCATCATTGTCATGATGATCATAATCATGAACTTGCTGGTGAGGTTATGAAAAATAGTTTTACTTTTGTTTCGCTTAGGCCAGAAAGAAAATAAATTACTTTGCTAACCATGTTCGCAAGTTAGAAACAAACGTCATTTTAGTCTGAGACATAGCCTGATTTTCTAAATATTTTTATTGCATATTTTTGTAACTGTCTGACATACACTTTAGTCCACTCAGTCTCACAAATTCGTTTAAATTACTTTACAATGTGGTGCGATGCATGGGCGTCGGAAGGGAGGCAGGGGGCCAAGGCCCTCGTGGCTTTTAAAAATTTCAGCAAAAATGTTCCCCTGCCCATAGAAAAATGTTTGGAAAACTCCGCCAATGGCCCTTTCTAAAAAATCCTTCCGATGTCCATGGTGTGATGGTGATAATCTGTTTTGACATTCCTAACATGTTTTGTAAAAAAACTGCTAAGGCACAGACACAGACTAGCACATACGACGCTTATCTGTGTGCGAGGCGTTGTCATGTTCGTTCGTGAAGGAAATAAATAGCTACAAAATAACCTGTGTGCAAACGCACAAGGCAGTTTTCCAGCAGTATTTTGATTTCCATCCACCAGGTAGGATTGGCTGTTGGTGACATCATTGAAGTGAAAGACCACGCCACCTTGGAAAGGCTAAAAATGCAAGTTGAGTTGGCTTTGGAAGTCGAATTCAGGTAAAACATTTGCTGATGCATCACCTTCAGACCGTTTGGTTATTTAACAATCCAACATTTCTTGTTCATTATAGTTATAGTTGGATGTTGTTTTTCTGCCTATTTTTAATTGAATATCTTCTATTTTTTCAGTTAATGTGGCATACCACTAAACTCGGTTTTGTGAATCAACTTGCTTAGAGCACAAACATTAATAGGCCATTCCGGCATGCTATGGTGGACTGATGCGATGCTAAGCATCATTTTCAGTGGTATTTTTAATATCTTTGAACTGGATAGAGACAAGTAGACTTTTGTTAGTGACGGTATTGAGTAGGCTTATACAAGTTATGCACAATGCAAGTGTCACACCTTCATCGCAGAGAAAAATAAACGTCTTAACTGTCGCGTTTCTCAAATTTAATTATTGGGGGTAAAAGGTCCATATATACTGATGTTTCTCAAGGATATCTACGAGTTCTAAATATCCCTGTGTTATGGGCATATTAGCTTTAAAAATAAGTTGAATTTGAAATTTCTTTCTATCCACCTTTGTTTTTGGAACTACGTCAAGTTCTAACAATCTCAATAATAAAAAACATGTGTTCGGAAACCAGTCTCATGATGGTGATGAAAAGCCTTTGTGAAACGAAGAGCTAAGCTTAAGTCTTTGAAAAGCCTTTGTGAAACGAAGGGCTAAGCTTAAGTCTTTAAGCGAAAAAGAACACACAGCGGTTCTGTGCGTGTCATGGTTTTGTCAAGTTTGATACTACCCTTTGATTCACATTTGGTTTAAATTAAAATTTGGACTAAAATTTCGAACGAAATAGTAAAAACTTCGTGAAACGAAAAATGTTCGGGGGAGATGATGCGACTACAGAGTCTGTAACTGTTCCAAAGCAATAAATTTTCTTGTTTTGCATCAGAAGTTCACTGTGTTCAAAAAAAGAAATTTCCATTTACAACTCAGCAAAACTTGCAAAATTAAGCAAACCCGTTTCTAACAGCGCTTTGAATTTCAATTTCGTCAAAAAAATCACAAATTGTAGGTAGTTTTGCTAAATCGAGCCAATATTGCTTTTTCTAAGCATCGACACCGTATTAAGTTCGAAATACGACAAGGTTGAACGCAAGAATGACATCACGACACGTCTGGGCTATTTTTCTCAAAAACGTTTCAACATCATATTTGTTTCTTTAGTGTTCCAAACTTTCTGAGAAAAAGGTTTGTCCGCAAACACGAAAAAATACTTCCGAACAAGTATCGCAAGTCAAACCCAGTGAAAAGAGCTTTGTTTCAAAACGCGGAACTCTCGTCGAAAATCATCTTCAACGCAATGAATCCTGGACGGGTGAGTTCTTTTGTAGACTACGAACTTTGCGCAATGATGCTTAGCGTGCACTTTCTTGCTGCAATAAAACTTTTGCACATCCTCGACATGCGATGTCTTCCCGCTTCCTTACGATTCACAAACTGCTGTTTCATTGCAGTCGGAAACCGAAACAATCCGAGATAACGTGTCTACCGCGTTGCACCAGCTGCAACACCACCGACACAGATTGACCGAAATTGAATTTCTGATGCGGGAAATCATGGTCGAAATGCGGGATGTAAAAGCTATTGTGGAAACCACGACAATGGAAACGCGACTCCGCGACGTTGGCGACTCCGAGCAGAGGAGTTTGAAGATCGCCAGAGGATCGGAAAAGAAGAGGAGGTTGAAGAAGATGCAGCCGTTTGATGGCGACCGGGTGCCGACCCGCAGTGTTTCCAATCCAAATGTTTACACGATGAACCGGTCTTCGTCGCGCAACTTGAGCGTTGCCAAGGCGCCATCTTGGATGCCCGGTCCCGATTCTACTTACCATTCATTCGACAAGGTGTAAAAAGAGAAACTATGCAGATGGAATGGTGTAAAAAGTGCGTTAGTGTGCTAGAGCATCACTAAGCAGAACCAGAAACCGCTTGCAGCACAGTTACATAAAAGAGCGCGTGTATTCATCCGCCAAGCATCTGTCGCAAACATTACTATCAATGATCCGACAGTGGAAACAGCTTGCACCTAGTTTAGTACAGTGGAACAAACTGTGTGTTGCCACACCAAACGTTCTGTGACTCATCACTTAAACAAGTGAGTTGCATTCCGTTCAAAAGTGGGCGCTGTGCACAAGACACTGATGAAAGCGAGTCTCGCTGTCAGCAACAAGGAAGTTTTTCAGTCCGATGGCAATGACCAAAACCTGATTAACGGGAAAGATTTCATCTTTAGTACCGTTCCAGCCGAAGAAGTGGGTGTCAAGGAATGTCTGCTGATCTTGGTACTCTCGCGGAGTAATTTTTATGCTTAATCTTTGCTTGAAAAATGTTTTCTTTCGCATGTGCAAACCTTGTATAAAATATTCCGTTGCATCAGTTGTGCACACAGGTGGTAATAAAAACCGCTTTCTTGCTGAGCGCCGCATTTCATATTGTAAAAATTTGCGGTCGTGAAATTCAGTATGAAGATCAGATCCAGCTTTGAATGATGCAAAATGCGACAGAGAGTGAAATTGCATCACAAGCTTCACGACATCAGAAACTGAATGTTGAAAACTGTACTGTACGCTGCAGTTCACGGAATGGCCTTTGAGAGAAATCCACCTTGCAAAAAAATTTAACTTTTCTAGCAATTGCATAGTAAGCTTTTTTGTTTATTCAATAATTAGTACAAAACAACGGCAACAACAACAGAGAAACTTTTCAACTCAGAGAGAAAGAGCGGTGAACACTGACAAGTCGAGGCAGAGAAATTGAAAGGTGAGCACTGGGCAGTCAAGTAACAGTGCCATGGCAACCAGCAGCTCGATCGCATTTTTCAAAAACACTAACTAGAAAAAACGGCAAGCGGATATCCTTTTTTAATTCAGTTTGCATGAAAGCTTAAGTTTAAAAGATTTGTGCATAGCATAGTTCTGAGTATGAGGAGCAAAATATACATCACCCACTGTCTCGTACGTCTTGCGATAATCAAGTTCGAATTGTGTGAACAATAGTATGTCAAGCGTAGAAAACGGTAAAAATGTCGTCCGAAAAACAGGGAACCCAGTGCAGCAGCGAATTATTAAAAATGACGAAGAAAAGGCTCAAAATCAGAGGGGCTTGCATTAAATTAGCAACTCGTAGTGAAGATGCAAACACGATAATTGCCTAGCAAAACACGCTTTTCAACTGCACAGACAATAATTTAAAAAATGAAGTCGGCTTTCAGTTTTCGAACCGACAACCTTTGGGAATCAAACATGATGCAGAAAAAACTGGTTTTCACCGACGGCAAAATGACGTACAACATGTAACTGAACGCGCCACCAACTGGTAGCAGGAAACAACGAACGGCTGGCCAGCGACATCTGGCGGCGAGAGGCCATTACCCAGAAAGATGTCGTCAAGGTCGCTTCGGCAGCTGGGCTCAGCAAATAGGGTTGTGCGACTGGGAAGTGAGACCCTGCTCAACCTCAGCGGATGTGGTGTTCATGTTCCCGTTTATTTGAAACACACCTCGACAGGAAAAACGCTTCATCTTTTTCTCTTGCTGGGGAGTTGTGTGAACGGATTCGTATTTTCGTCCTGCATCAGTTGAATTGTTATTTAATAATCTGACACAACAAAACAAGATAGCGCGCGGTGTTGATCGTAAATAGCAGCACAAATGGTCCCGCGTTTGCGAAAGTTCGAATGTCAACAACTGATATACTCTTGGATGGCAAAACAGAAACGTGATCTTCAATGACACCACTCTTGACACGTCAGCAATAAGCAGCCGAAGCACTTATTTTTCAACATGAACAGGGTTAATAAACGGCAGCAAAAACGGCGACCCGTCACACACAATATGGAACCGTACATTTACATTTTTCTAGTCAGCAAATTACGACAGACGATTTATTCCACATTTGCGTAATGCTGTTTTACAAACAAAATCACTTTTAGTGCAATAAATTACATCAAAACGAAAAAAGATAAACTATCAGGGGACCCATCTATGGTGCAATATCGTTGGCGGGCAGCAAAAATAAATAAGTTCCTCTTAAAATTCGTCTTCCTAAGGAAATTAAGGAGAGAAGACTTTGTCAAGGAGCGAGAGAGACTTCTCTTGGCTTACTGCTATCATAGGCGTAGCCAGGGGGGGGGCCAAAGGGGCCATGGCACCCCAAAATTTTTAGAAAATATAGTCATTTTGTGCTTTGAGGGGCATTTTTCCAAACAAAATGCCGTTATTCGCCTAAAATCAAACATTTTGCCCCCCCAAATTTTTGGGCTGGCTACGCCACTGCTGCTGAGCATGGAGTTTCGTTTTGACGCAATGCTCTGATCTAACGTGGGTATTGAAAATTCTGATTTGGGCATTTATCAAACGCTCACATGGGCCGCAGGTTCCACACCCCTGCTTTAAATAAAGGCGTACAAATCGCTTACGTCTGAAGAAATGTACGCCACGCCTTTGGAGCGTCCACGTTTCACAGGTGCTTTACTGGCAGATCTCGGCTGCTTGGAACCATCATGCATAGAGGCGTTGTCGTCGGAATCGCTTTGCGTCAGGTCGATTTGGGAGCAACTGGCTTGCGAGTGACGTTGGAAATCTAAAAAAATGACAAGACACACGTCGCGATGAACCTCGCGAGGTCTCGCGGGCTTGGGATTCCAATCATACATATATCAAATTTCTCATTTAGAATATAAGTACTAATAAGGTAAAATCGTGCTTATCAAGAATTTCAACATGACGTTACGCATGACTATGAGCGCGTTGTTTCGAGTTCCGCGAAACACGGTGTTTCGCATGTTTGATAAAACTGAGGTCCCAGACCAGAGAACTTTGTCAAGCCCAAGATCAGGCAATACTTTATGTATTGCCCCTCATTGTAGCGAGTACGATTTAGACCAGGGGTCGGCAACCTACGGCCCGCGGGCCGGATTTGGCCCGCCAAGCAAAATCATCCGGCCCGCAGCCCCTTTACAATCGGTAGTAACTTTATGGCCCACCTAATGGTATTACATTTTATGAATCTGACTTCCTTGCAAGTTCTAGCATTGCATACTTTTGAAGAACTAATTTTAAGAAATCGCAATGTGTTATAAATGTACTGTGTGTCGTATTTTTGGCTTTCGTCATGAACTGTGAAAATCAGGCGTTGATCTTATTGAAATTCCATAAGTTGGCAAGTTTTACCAACATCATAAACTGCAAAGAGAACGGAATTGTTAGAGGAAAGTTAGTACGGCACGCCATTCCTTGCAAAGTTTGTTTTTGGCCCGCGACTAGGGAGGGGTTTCCGTCACCTGATTTAGACTCTAAATTTTAGAGCAAGTGCATTCGCTACAGCAGGGACCGAAACATAAACAGGGGCAAATGTAAGATATGTTGTATCTCCAGGATCGATTTGAGGATAAATAGCGAGGCTCAAGTCATAACTAGACCAAAGACTTGTTGGTGTTTGTTTATAGCTAAGTGGTGACCAAGTCTCAACCAAACGCCATGCAACAGAATGTCGTTTTCAATCAATGTTTTCCAACGCTAGTTCAACCATGGAAGGTATTTTGCGTTTAAGAATACACGTCACATCCTTCCAACGCGTTAAATTCTGCGACACGCAGCATAACAAACAAGCGAGCGTGACTGATGCATTGACTACTGTTGCCGCACCTGCCGTTGACGCACTAGGCGATTAATTCAATTGTGACGTCTTGACCCAAACGACTTCCGGCAAAACTAACTACTCGACTGCCAGTTTAAAACTGTGAAAAGAACGTCGACGAATAAATAGCACAAAATTAGTCGATCAAACAAGTCTTTTGCAAAATATAAACTCGCACGTTCGCGCATTTAAAACATGACGCTCTGCGACTTACGCGACGGAATAGTGCTGTTCTTCGCCACGGCGCTGTTGCTTGTGTTTGCTGCGGCGGCGTTGGCAGCACCTCGTCTGCTCCTTGACCCTCGACCTCTGCCACGTGACCCACGACCTCTACTTGCGCCGCGACCTCTGCAGGGAAAAGACAAGAAAAAAATTTGAAACAACTGAAACGTGAGAACGTAGCCATCTTCGCCCATCATAACTCAAACGAGGTGATTTATGATTTATTTACAGCCAGGTCTACTTGGACCATTCATGGAATGCGTTCTTCGTGGCTTCGAAAAAGCCTGGAATGAACGCCTACCGCGGCATTGGCTTTGCCCAGCGCGCGCGTCAGAGCGAACAATAGCTTGTTTCGTTTTCGGCAATTTTTCAGAGCGCGGTGGCAAGCGAATACAAACCAAAACTAACGTAGTTTGTAATTTTAAGCGATCAACGCAAAAATTACAGCTTGCTGGGTTCCAGCGATAATTCACCGTTTCGTCGGAGCCGCTTTCACCGAAGTTCCTGAACCGCTTTCCTGTCCATCCATGTTTTGTTCTTCGTCAGATGTCGAAGCGGAATCCGCTTCTCCGCGTTCTCGCTTTTCCCTGAAAAAACGTAATGAGCCTGACGTGGAACTTGAATTGTATTTTTGAAAACAAACAAAACCGAACCGCAATCCAACGCAAAAGCACGAACGTTTGAGTCATCGCGGTAGAAATAGGGCGGGACAAAGAGGTATAACGGGCCGGGGACAGCCGATTGGGCCAAGTTGTCCAAATCCTCACCGCCTGTTTTGTTCCAGAGCATCTTCCAGTTCAGTCGACTCGTTGCTCGTCTGTGGATTCCGCGATTCCCGCGCGATCCTTTCTCGCTCCTTGTGGAACTTGGAGATCTCACTGTCGATCGCGCTGCGGTCGGCACCGACGTTGCGCTGAAACACAACGTTAGACTTCAACTGCCGTGGCCGGAAAGACGAGACGAAACATCGTTCCTGCAGGGCGCATGAAGGGTCGGATGGAGCTCGCATACGTACCGAACAATTCTTTTTACAGTAGAACGCGCTGTCTGTCCACGTATTTACAACGAGAGCTTTCATTTATGAACATTTCATCTATTACTAGCGCCGCTATCCCAGTTGCGGCTGTTAGGAGCATGTGGTTGGTTCGCGTATTCCAATATTTGAGTTAAAAATACACCGTGAATTGTTTCTCCTTTCCTAACGGGCTGCAATGAAGGCTTTTTGCGTGAACGGATTTCGATCGCTTTGCTTCTTCAGCCGTTGTGAATGCTCAAAAACACCAACTCCTGCTTGAAACCTTTACATCAGCACATGATGGTTAACCTTGGAAACCTAAGAACGGAACGTCGCGAATGACAACAGGCCAAGATTTTATGGAGCATTGAATTGTAAAATGATTATTATCAGTTGAATCCACAACGCTTTTCACGGAAAACGAAGCAATCCAGCATCAGGTTACCAACGCTGCAAGGAATTTGGCGTCAGCGCGTGTGTACCTTCAACTGCAGAAAAATGGAATGCAGGAACGCACGGTGTCAACAGTCCCGTCGCCACCGGGAGGCTTTGGTGGGCTTAGCCCTCCCAAACAAAGCTCCAAGCCCCCCAAACTGAAATATGAAACACTATAAATTAGTGGAATTTTTGTCAAATTTGAATGTCAACCCACCCGTGCACGAACGTAAAGCCTCCCTATTGACGACTTTCTGGCAACGGTTCTGGGGTCAATAAATGTGATCTTGTTGCTTGATTTATGCGAAGCATCACGGCCATCATGCAAGGTAGACTCACTTCATCCAGATGCTTTTTCGTTTTGGAGATCTGCAGCTCGCACAGTTTCTCGATCGCGTCTCTTTCATGCTTGTCAACGAAAGTTGAAACGGCCAGGCTCAAGCCTGCAGCAGTTAAGAGCGACATGTGGTCATTCTGGAATGAAAGATCGAAAACCACAGTGACCTCATGCTTGCACGTCATAATGCAATGCAGTCAACCGAAAAGTGAACCTGAGTGGAAGCGATCATTGTCGCTAATAGCAACTGAGCCATGAAGCGGAAAAAAGGAAAGTAGTTGCCATTGGCAACGATAAGCAATGACAAGATACGTTGCACCTGGTTTATCACGTGACCGCATTCGTTCTTGGCAAAACGAATCATTAATCACCAAGTGTAATAAACCCTGCGCTCGCTCAACGTAATCTCAACTAACGAATTTTCAAATAGAGCTTTGAACTCGTCGTAAATTACGCATGAATGATGTCATCGTCTGTAACGTCCTTGTTACCGAAACAACAGTTATGAATGACCAGCCTTGATGGCCAAGAAACTAGAGAAAAAAACAGTAGATAAAAGAAAAACAAAGTGTGCAGAGCAAAATCTAATCAACATTCGTCAACCAATCACGAAATACATCAAATTGAAGAGCGCGCAGCAAAATACACTCAATAAACGCAAACAAATATGTTGAATTTCAACTTCTTAACAATTACCACTCACACACCTCATTAAAAAACTCTTGTACGAGATCCTCCATTTTCTTCACACCAATATCGTCGCGGCTCAACTTGTCGTCCATTCCTTCAACACCGATGTCTGCAAAAATCAATGCGCGAAGTTACATCAGCAACAAAACCTATCCTGGGTTTGAAAGTAAGTTGCTGCCGTCAACTCGTTATGGCGGCACTCGTCACTCGTCACTCGTGTAAGCAAAAAAGTTGGAACTATGTGGAAGATTGAATGACATGAGTATGTATACGAGGTTAGACTGTTCTGTCCGCGCAGTGTAAAATTTCGTCGCCAACCCGTGTGAACGCAATGAAGCAGACGTCCGTCTCCCAGTTTCGCACCTCACGTTCAATCGCACGTTGCAAAAACCAAGACAGCTAAACGGTACTTGAACCACATAATATCTAATGCCTTGGCCCTTAAATGTGTGGAGTTGAGTCTGTACAAAGACAGCGAGAATTCAGAATAGGGCCCACAAAAAGTTGAAACAAGGTCAGTTTTTTTTTTAAATAAACACTGCAATCTGTTTTGTTACATACGCAACATGGAAGTGTTATATTTGGAGAGACGCTCATGTTGTTGGAACCTAAAGTCAGGTGAACATGTATCATGGTTGATAGTTATACTAATGGATCGAAGTTAACTGGTGCAATTAGTAAGACAGATATCAGAGGAACATCGACTCTGTTTCCTGGCAAAAGTATCGTGAAGAATTAGATGGAGATGAAATTGCGGTTTGCTTTTAATGATTGGAACGACTCGCTCTTTTTGGTGGTTCCATCAGATGTCTATCATTGTTGCCACTCGGTTTGAGAAAAAACAAAGTAAACCCGCGATAATAAGGTTGACCAACACAACCAGAGGGTAAACATCATCAGCGAAAATACGTGGTTTTTGAAACAAATATACATTAACAGATCAGGCGCTTAACAGCAAACAAGGGTAGCCCTGCTCGTGTTATTCCACAGCTTGGGTGAGTTCAAAGCAACCGCATATCAAAAACTTACCAGCGATAGTTGCTCTCTTGTTGGACTTTTTGGGAAAAACAACCATATTTTCAGGGTTGGCGACGCGTCCGGCAAACTTTGCACCGAATCTGTACGAGTTGAAAATGTCGAAGCCATCGCTGTAATCGACCTACGCGCGGAGAAAAGATCAACCGAAATGGTTAGAGGAAAACATCTGAAGAAACTGAAAAAGTCATTCTTGCCGTCGCAACCGCTTTTAGCGAGTCGATTAGTTGTTTAATCGAAAAACAATATTTTTAACCGGTCTTGGTTGAAACGGAAGCATCAACGATAGTAACCACACCATAAGCAGCGTAACTACTGAAACCACTAAGAACTGGCGTACACTTTACGGTGATCAATAGAAGCAGGTATATATTTGACAAGCCCACACAAAATTTGTTTGCCAGCATGATCAAAGCTTGAAAAAAAAACGCAAACTCCTTTCTCGCGCCTATCAAAATAATTCTGCCGCTTTCACATTTTCGCAAGCCCAGGCTAATCTAGCTAGGCTAACTTCTAGGCCAAAACACAGGCGTTACTAGAACTTATTCAGGTTGGTTTAAACCGTTGCAAATCGATTATTTTTGTTTTTTCTTACTTTTGCTGCAGCAGAGCATTTTCGTCCTTCAGAATACTTATGTAATAGTGACAGAGGTAGCCCTTTTTGTTGAGAATTCAATGCCTGGTATAACAGTTTTGAGAATCCGCCTTCTTTCTGCCACCCTTAAGATTTGTGTAATTGCTTTACACACCACCTATCCGACCTAAGCTAATCTAAGACGATGCCATAACATATATCCATCTACTTTTAAAGGGGGAAAGGTTGAGCGCACTTCGCGACTGGCGGCCAAAACAAGCATACATTAGTTGTTTGCCTTCCACATCAAAGCTAACAGAAAGTCGCCGCTGGTCAATATACTTGTCCGAAGTCTACGATCGCTGGAAACAACTCACAACGACAGCGCACGTGGAGCTTTCTTAGATCTTGCCGCTACACCCGGTTCGAACACCGCAACACACACCCTCACACGCATTTCGAAAAGCAAACGAACCAGGCAGTCATTTGTACACGAGCGCGACTGCTCCAGCAAAACAAGAAAAAGTACACGTGACCCTACTGCGCCATGGCAAAAAAGGCACAACAGAAGTCATCAACTCTCGGAGTGATTTCAGGAAAAATTATCAAAGGCTTAACAGCGCAGTTTGCAATCGCTAGTTTTCTGAATTTAGCAGCGGTATACCGAACACTGGAACCCAAAAAGTTAAAACAATTTGTGATTTTACTTTTCAGTTTTTCATTACCATCGATGCACAGCTTGGCACAAGTCACGTTGCTTGGTTACCAGGGAAGTATCTGTCTCGTTAAGCAAACACGCCGCTGCCTTTCGAATTTCACACTTTGTTTGCGTGACGGCAACAATATTACCACAGCCATGTTCCGATATTCAGCTCCACACTGGCGATAGCTCAGTGGTAGAGTGTTCATCTCTCAATTGGAAGGTTGAGTGTTCGGCCACTGCGTGAATCGCCGTAGCGCTCCTTGGGCAAGAGCGTTCACCTTAACCGCCCCGGCAAAAAGCACTATTCAACTTCGGCCTGCCGCCAACTGCCGTAACCAAAACCAGAAAAACTCCACAGCGACATAACCCGTCAATCTAGTCGTAAAAATCACACATTTTCCTTGTTTACGGCAATCCTTGCTTACTCTCAATCTTATCAATGGTTCTTTTGGCTGCCGGGGGTGGCCGGATCTCTCCTCCTCAGCCTGCTGGATGAGCATTTCAACCCTTTCTTCGCAATACGCCCTGGCGCGCTCGTCTAGCTCTTCCGGCGACTTTCCTTTCGTCTTAAGCTTGTCGGAAAGCTTGACGTTCTCGACGTACATTTGTCTGGGCGTCTTCAGCGGGATTATTTCCGTTTCCGGTTCCATGTTACGTCCGCGCACTTTCAAGATGGCTACACGTCTGTAACAGCAAGGTGCGATTCAACGCAGACGCTTTTCACGCTGATCATACGTTGAAATTGTGTCACTTCGAAAAAGACAAATCACTCATAAGACTTGCTTCACCCAAGCACAGAAAGCGTTGCTTAGTTTCAAAAAACAGAAGTAATATTGAGGCAAAGTTTTTCATATTTCCGAAACGAATTGCAATTGCGGAAAATCTAAAAATTTTTATGCCACCATATTCCATTTTATCTCAGAATTTGTTCACAACAGTAACGGTTTTTTCATATTTTCATGCACAAAAAGCGCGACACAACATGACGTACTCAAAAATTTAGACATCAACTGTTCACATGATTTATAAAAGCAAAAATCGTGCTTCTTTGCTTGTGTCCCACAAGACTTTTAGCTTTGCTTAGGCAAAAAAATGATAATTGGCCAATCCAACATTTTATGTGTCTCAATAAAAAACTGAAAATATATTTCAAAAGCTTGAAAATGCAAGGAACCAGCAGTCGATAGTTCCAACTATTTCCAAATACTGAGCAGTAGAGGATGACGGATACAAAGAGCTTGCGAACAGTTTGCAAGCAGATAGCTACGCAAGCAACTGGAGTACTTGGGTTTGGCCTCTCCTTCAACCATCGAAGTGGCCACCGGGCTTCCAGGTTGCATAACGTAGAAGTTCTTTACGCTGTTCCACTGCGGGTCAATGAGACATTCGTGCTCATGGCCCCAGATCACCAGGTTGAAGAAATCGTCGATGAACTCCTCAGGGATGTAATTGGAAGCTCCATGCTTCGCTCTAAAAGCAGTAGTAGCCACGGTCTTTATCGTTTTAAGGGTATATACTGGACAAAATGGCTGATGACAGCATTCTTATATTACGTCAGGATCTAGTATGCATGAGTCAAAAGCTTCATTAACGTCAGGATCTAGTATGCATGAGTCAAAAGCTTCATTAAAAAATTAAGCAGAAGTACAAACATTTTTACCGACGGCGAGTGGATGAACAAGGCTAAGCATCATTATCAAAAACTGTGTTCGCCGGGTTTATCCTGCTTTTTTATTTTACTGCATTGAAGTTTCTTGTTTAGTATTAACTTTTGCTTGACGGCACGTTGACTCAGAGACCAGAAACATTCTTTTTGTCAGGGTGGTTGTCGGCAAACCCTTTGCGGAAGCTGCTGATCGAACCAACAACCTTTCGATCGGAAAGTGAACCACTGAGTTGCCACCCATTCTCATGTCTACGGATGTTATAATCTTAATGCAATGTCTATTGCACATTTATTTAATTATATGCAATGACTACAGAGAGCACGATATTTTGTGGCAGCCTGCTGCCTTGCACGATGCAGATTTTCCTGTTCCAAACTCGTCTAGCAATAGTCGGCCCGTGTGTTTTCACATTTTAGGTGGAAGATAAACTTTTCCATGAGCTTGTCCTAGCACACCTAAAGATCAACGTTGTATTTCTGCACACGTCCAGTGGAAACAGGGTGGTGCTTCGTACATGAGTTCCACGGATGGCGGAAAGAATTTCATTGCGGGCGTCCGGACCCACGGCCCAACGCAAAGGCAGACTGTCTGAGAATAATCGAAGCTGAATTTTATTCTTCTGGGCCGTCGATGAGACAAACACCCCGTAGATCAGTTTGCATTCAGCAAGATTGAAATCACTGGAGAGCAACTGGCGAATCGATGACATTTACAGCCAGCTAAAGCGTGGTGAGCAAACCCAGATCAAAAGAGAACGGCTGCGGTTAATAAACAGTTTTTTTCGCTTTGTTTTCATCCCAGATGTTTTTTTATACAGCTTAGCACGTCCTCTATCAAAAAACGTAATTCCATGCCAAAAATATAAACGCGTAATGGTCACGAGAGCACATTGTCGTTACATTTGTCAGAGGATAAATGACTGCAAACTAGGTTCACAGGCCCGATCAAGAAGCTTGCTGTATTTGGGTAAAATTAAATGTAAATTTGCTGAAAATTCTTCGCAGCCTGCTAGTATGGTTTCAAAGAACAGACGTCGCCATAAAAACTGTTTGAAACAGGTTCTTGTGGTTAAACACGTGAGGGACGTGCCCGTTATTTGAAGTGTTGCTATAGCAGAAACAAAAACGTAATTTGTATGGGTAAAGATAGGCAGATCTTTACTTGAACGCGGCTGTTGCGTAGAATAAAAGGTTAGACAGAGAGAGCTAAAACTTTCTTGTTCATTCCTGCCAGCTCGATCCACCAGCACGTCGGTCAAATAACTTATATCCAGGTAAACGCCAGACACTGACGAGCATTTCGACAAACCAAATTTTAAAAAAATAAAAAAAACCTGTTCTGATGCAGTACGAAGATATTGTACCAATCGTCCTTGTCCTCCTTCGGCCTCAACATCGTCACAAGACGCTTCTTGAACAGGTGGTGCAATCTTTCATCGCGCATCGCACCTGAGGAATAACCGCCATAAGCTGTCTGAACACATCACCATGCTGCAACGTTGTTGCCTGCAGTTCTGGCCGAAGACATGGTTCACTTCTTAACAAATAATGCTTTCAAAAAAACGGGCGATGCATCCTAGTTTTGTACCGAGGATTTTGTTGATGTTAATTTTGGCGAAATCTCACGAGCAAAAATTAGGCTTTTTTCAGCGATCAAGACCTAAAGCTATTTGCACAGTTGCACACGGCATGCGTCCTCAGCGTTTTCTGGGCGAATGCGTCTGATTTCGTGACGTCACTTCCTTTTCTGATGCGTCTGGTATGGTCTGCGTTCGAGTAGAACCTGTTTCTATATTGACGCATCAGACTCATTGCCGAGGGTTCGGGAAAGAGCGGTGATGTGATGTACTCGTAGACACTGTTTAAGTGTTTTGTACTGAGGTAAAGAAAACGATGCAGAACGACCACAGAACAATTGCTAATAGCTTGTGTGTAGCTGAAACACACTGGATTTACGAAATATCAATCTAGTGATCAGTAGGCCCAGTGGGGTAGGCTACTAAAACTGCTGTAATATTTAGGCCGACATGACCCGGCCTACCTGATCAGCTACTGTTGATTGAAGTTTTTGTCTCAAGCAAGTCGTGATTTGTGCGACATGATATCCCATCTACTGTAGGTCATTATAGTTGCTGGGAAGGTCATGCAAAATGAGTGTATTTTTGCAGCAGGCTAGCCTACACGGAACTGTAATTGAAAGTACTGCAAGTTGTGTAACTTTCATTGAACAGTTGATGAATCTTGTTCAGGCAAAACCACTGTCATATAAATTATCAGTTATGGAGTACATGAATGATAAAATAAAGGATAACATTTTGCATACATCACACTCATTGTAAAGTGATGATGTTTTGCTGTCTTACAAAAGCCAATTAAAGGCTATATTGTTGTTTATTCCCCTGCTAGTGATTTTGTTATGGGATTGTATTGTGTGTGAAATTAATTGTACCTATTGTCCATGCTGCTTTAATTTTTTTTATACTTAGTCCCTCTAGAAATGAAACAAATAGTTTTTAAAGCAAAGCCGTCATGATTATGGAAGTAGGCCTACACCAGTGTTTCTTAAAGTGGACGGTGAGAAACTCTAGGGGGGCGGTGAAGCAGAAATGGGTGGTTGGGGGGCGATAGGAGACCCAGTTAATAATTACATTTCTGTTGTCTTACCAACTGTGAGTGACCAAATGTCATAAAAACAGTATGATCAACAAATATGTATGCATGTAATTTGTGAACAAAAACTTATCGTTTTACTAAATTAAATTTTATAGTGAAATGCATCTTTGCGCTCATTTTACCATTTTCAAACATACCAAATGTACAATAGGAACAAATTATGTTGATATGTGTGCTAGGCATGGTAGGGGGCGATAGAAATTTGTTGGTCAGAATAGGGGGCTCTAGCCAAAAAAGATTGGGAAACACTGACCTACACAAACGTTATTCAATCCATGTAGCAACAAACCATGCAGATTTTATGTAATGCAATACTTTGTTCGTCTGAAATGTGGACAGCACTACTTTCTTAATAATTTGTGAGGCACTGTGCAAAGTTAAATTGGGCAATTTGCGCTTCTTTTGTATGCATATAACCAGTCATTTCAAGGTTTTGTGCAGTGTGCCGCCCCGCCACAAGTCTTGTGTAACTTTGTTCAACAGTATGGTGTACAAAAGTAGTAACACCCTAAAAATATGTCACTTGTGATGTCAGAACTTAAGTAAAACACAGTCTTGCACTGCAGCACACCAACGTCATCTCCGAATTTCGGGTCTAAATCATCCGTTCAGTCCAGGCCGTGCGCAATGAACGCACCGCTTCATGCGCATACAACGGCGCACTGAACTCACCGCGCCAGTCGCAGACAAAACAGACGCGCACCGCACTAGAAGCATCCCGTGTGCATACAGCTTAAGAGGCCTAATCTCTGAGACTGTTCCAGTTAAATGCAAAACAGGCGCCAAATTCTCATGAAGGGAATTGGGCCGATAGCATGGTAATGCAGCTGAGGGAAATAGGGATCTCAAATGGCGTTATACGTTGCATACATGACAGGCAGAATCAACCTGACTTTCCTGAAAAGAGCAGGAGGCATGCACCAAACTCACCCAAACCGTATAGCGCCAGTTGCGTGGTGCCTTTCCGTAGTAGCACAGGTGATAAGGAGATCTTATCGAGGTTGGTTTGTTTCCCGAAGTGGTTGAGCAGACCAGCAACGCTCAAGATGTCGATCGCGCTCAGTTCACCGTCCTGCGCATGTGCATGCAAAGCTGTTTTTTTTTTTCGCTGGGGCATTTCGGTCACGGTCATTCGTCCGAAAGAGCTTAAAAACTTTCCGTCATTCTTTCGTTTTCGGACGTTTTTTGACCGAATTGACTTAATATTTTTTGGCCATTTAAAAAAAAGTCAATGACCGAAAAAAACAGGTGCAAAGTACTGTCAGTCACAGCCATACGAACTAATTACTGCTGAACGTCAGATGCAAAAAAAAAATAGCCTGTAACCTCAATGTTCGCAAAGTTTCTGCAAAACAAATAACACAGTTGATTTTACACAAAACTTAGGTGTGTCGTCGAAACAGAAGTAAGATTATAGTTGTGCGAAAGCAGCTGTGCTCACCCCGGTCGGATCATCGTGGTTTCCGTGAATGGAAAACACGGGAAGACTGACGTTCAAGTTCGGATCTTCGTAGTTAACGCTGGTGATCCTAACACAACAATAACAGCCATTGCCATTAGGTTCAAAAGTTAATTAGTGTTCAGCGCAGATAAAATAAGAGTGTACTATTACTGTGAAAACACTATGCAAGAATCAATGCTGAGGGAGCAACAGCGAGATTTGCAAAGGATCGTGAAAACTTTCACGGTCATTCACTTTCCGAAAGAACGGCGCAAGGCGATATGGACAAGTATGTCAAAGGCATAAACAACGCGTATAATCATATGATAAAAAATATGTCAGTTATGGGTTAAGTTTAAATACCGTAAAGATTTGTTTTCATGATCACCAAGTGCATCAGGCCGCTACTTTTTGCTCTATCTCATCCTTTGTTCTTTACCCTACAGTAGAAAACCACATCCTAGTGCAGACCTGCCCAACCTTTTTGGTGTTGCGGGCTACTTTCACATGAGGAAATTTATTGCGGACCACAAACGTTTTTGTGACGTAACAATAAGCTATTGTGACGTCACAAATCCCTTGATTTTGATAAGTTTTATGCGTTAACACGAGGTGATAATGAGTCCTATAGTTGCACGCAGTGTTGCCAGCTTGTATGGATGTAAACCAAATCTAAAAAAATTGACATATTTTCGAAGCGTTTGTTATACAATTTTGGGTGCTAGCCCCATAACAGAAACAACAGGTATAATTTTGGTGTGTTTTGATGGCAAACATACTTGAGCCTATAAAAAATACTAAAAATGTAAAAGGTCTGCTTACGAACTTATTACATCGCGGGCCACTTAAAACAACCTCGCGGGCCGCGTTGGGCAGCCTTGTCCGAGTGCAAAACTGGCATTAACAGTTCCTGCTATTTGCCATAAGCCACCTCAAAAAACTGCAAAAAAAACGAAAATCTAACAACATAATGTCACAAAGGAAATTACGAGAAACACCTACGAGCTCGATGTATGACCGAAGTTAACAGCCTGATCGCTGACAACTTCTACTTGGCATGGACGATCGCCCAGGCAATATTTACGAAATAATTCCATGGCAGAATGCAAAGTCTTTCGAGATGGTTTGTTTTCATGAAAAAGATCTCCTCCAAGCAATAAACAGTCAACTTTTCTGTAGAGAGAAAAGAAACCTTTGTCCTCCTAGCAACATACCATTACAACTACAGTCAAGATATAGTAAATCTTGCGAAGGTCAACATATGGACAGGCAGTTTTATGTCTTTTGCTAAAGTTACACAGTTTCTTTTTTAAGCCTTTTTTTGGCATTTCTTGAAATTAAAATGTACTCAAACGTAATACAATTTAAGACAGTCCTGGCGGCAACAAAAAATAAAAGATGACTGTGAAATGCCAAGCCAAAAATTGATGATGCATTGTAAAAAAAGCTTTGTTCTTTTTTTATCTAGCACAGGCGACAAATATGTCAAGAGTTGAGCACTTCAACTAATGAAAATAAAACAGAAATATTTACTACACCTGTCGTTGCTGATGGCACAAGCCAACAAAAACATACCGTTCTTTTGCAATCATCAGAATTTCTTCAAATGTAATGAATGAATCTTTCCCACGAAGAGGCTTTTTCTCTCCAAATCCGAGATGGATGTCACTAGCTGTATGCAACATCAACAAGCAACCTTGTAACTCCAATTCACAATATGTGATAATAAACAATTTAAAACTGGTAAGGCACTAAACAGAGGAAAGGGCACATTAAATTATTGGCCAAGTAAGACACTCTGAGATCACAACAGCAGAAGAAACATGCTGACTCGTCAGGAAGATGATGCACATGTTTCCTTTAGGTACTTTAATGGTCCTACACCCCCATTAAGAACAATCAAACAGGTTTGTCAGCACAGAATTTCTACCGAGGAAAGGCATAATGATTGTTCAGTATGCTGCTGAAAAGAGAACCCTGCACCACCCCAAACGAATTTCTACAGATGCAAAAAATCTGGTGTCACACTCATTACCATGATTCAACATGCAAAGATCAGCCAACGGCTGCTGTCATGTACAATAATGTATATTAAATAGATGCTGTCACGCTCGTGCACTTTGCTTAAACGACTTGTCTTGCAGACATGTAAGTTTTGTGTTGTGTAAGTTATTTCCTCGGGCACCACCATTTTGTGAACACAGCTCAACAGTCTATGTGCTCAATCCAACCTCTTTGGCACTGAACTACTGTGCTTACTTGCACAAGTTTGTAACGATCCTGTCCAACATCTCATGGAAAATTCTTTGTGATTTCCGTTTGAATGGTGATTCTTGAACGCATCAATAATTTTGTAAGAAACGAACAAAAAATCCAGTTACAAATCTTTTTGCAATCAAATTTATTTTTGAGCTTTGTTTTTATTATAGCTGTGAAGTTTTGAATGCACAGAAATCATGAAAGCTTAAGCAGCAAAAGCACTTGGAACCTACCATTTTGTCTTCTGAGCTTATTAATTTGAAAGCAAGGCATTTTGTACAAGGTAGTTTGATTTCTGTGGGCAAGTCTTTTTTATCTGTATTAATGTTTCATCAGTTCTGTTAACTTAACCTCGTCATGTTACAAAGAAAACTAGCCAGTTAATGAATGGTCTGATTGACAGCATTTTTAAGTGATATCTGGTACTGCTGTGTGGAAATGTTGATATTTGGTCAAGAAGGACAGTAACTTTTGATACAATCCTCACATAGATCTGAAGCTTTTTCCCATTTTTCTGATGTAGTTTATTACTTTCACAACTTTGTTTTGTTTGTTTCCAGGTTGAACACTGACAAGCCTATGTTGCATTGTTTAGAGACGTTTGTGCATGGTAATGAGTTTGTGAGAGTCTTGCTTCACGTTAAATAGCTGCAGTTGTGATTTGTGACTAGACCCATTTTTTGTAGTTTTAGCTCAGTTTTAAAGCATTTGATACTATAGATCATGATGTGCTACTGTGGAAATTGAATAATTTTTTTGGAATAAGAGGTTTACCTCTCAAATTGCTGGCTAGCTACTTGCAAGGACAACAGCAGTACACTGTCATTGATGGCTGTACAT
>Ga0210059_1002108_pt1 | contig 30886 bp, 27 predicted proteins | sample Ectturendosymbi2_FD_188042 | JGI IMG/M metagenome (GOLD analysis project Ga0210059, IMG submission 188042) | Ecteinascidia turbinata endosymbiont from Florida, USA - Sample 2 (SPAdes) (version 2) | ecosystem: Host-associated > Tunicates > Ascidians > Unclassified | place: Key West, Florida...
CGGGCATCATGCAGTGATGACTGATGAGCTTGCAGTTCACTAAATCCGCTACATTGCCTGCAGAAGCAGGTTGCGAAACTTGGGGGAGGATAGTTTTAAAATTAGCCTTTATCGCGTAACAATAACATGGTAACAACGGTTCAAAATTTACGGCAGTAGGTGTTTTGTTGCATGTGACTGTTGAATGCAGACATCTGTGGCAGGTAATGCAGCGGGGCAGCGACTGCTGATAGCAATAAGTCACGTGTGAAAAGAAACATACGATGTGAAAACTGAAAAGAAATATTGCTGCCAACGAGTTTTATACGGTGTGAAAAGAAACATTGCTGCCAACGAAGCGCATTTTTGGGACTGTTGCAGTTAACGTGGGTCATTTGTTTTGTGGTGTAGCAAAAGTAAAGCGTTATGTGAACGTCTATTTGCATTTGTGTCGTCAGCAGCCTGAAATGGACAACCAAAATGTCGACTTTGCCCACCCTGAAAAAATTTTTGCGGACCCCCATGCCTGTGTTATTTGTGTTTACAATCTAACATCTGCTTTGTACTTCGCTATATAACCATTTTTGTGTTATTCGAGTACCCTTTGTTCCAACCTCTCGGTTAGCGCGTCATTGAATGTGCGATCACCACGAGCGGGGTATGTTCGAAGACTTACAACCATATATATGTGGCGCGAACAAACGAAGACTTAAGCCCATATATATGTAACGTTTGTGAGTTTTTAGGAACTAATTATTGCCTGCCCACACGATGGCTAACGGGCCCCCTTCAGAAAATTCCCCTCCCCCTGGCTCACACCTCTGGTTACGCCACTGGCTGTGGGGGGACGGCACTTTTCGACTCGCCCCGGGGCGGAACTTTCCCATGTCGGGTCCCTGATTGAATATACTTTTTACATTCAGGATTTTTGAGCAAGTTGCGCTAGGAGTCACCTTTTCCGAGGCCATTATATTTGCTAAACTAAGATTTGGTCGCTGCTTGGCAATAGCCTTTCTTGGTCGGTTCTGCAGTATAACAAGTGCTCGCAATTGAAAAGCAGAGTAATGGTCTGAGCTCGAAAACTGCATGGACTTGTTCAGAAAGTTACAAATCGCAGTATATTCATTTGGCCCCTGCGTGTGGAGCACATGGAAAACTTTACCCCAAAAATCAAGCTGTTTATCAGAATCTTTGCTACACCAGTGCTTACAAAAAACAAGTAGAACCAACATATGTACAAATAAAGTCTCTCACTTTGTAGCAGAAGGTATTTGTATTTCAACTTCATGTTTGTATTTTCACGTATTTCATTTGTCATCTTGCAGTGAGGTAATGTGGGCCTCAGCAGTCTGGCGACACTTCACTTATAACCAAGGTGTTGTATTCACTACTTGTATTCACAAGTATGTGCTATAATGGAGTAACGAGTTTTAAACATCCTTGCTCTTCATTGTAGTACAGCAAACGAACGAAATTAACCGTTCTCGTATCAGATACTGAACGGCTTTGCCACGTATTGCCTCGCTTTCATTCACGCGTTCTGACGCACTACCAAACTCGCGTTGTTAGGTACGGTACCTTGAATGCTCATGGTGACGAAATAAAGCGTCACTTTAAAGACGCGCCAGAGCCTCTTTCGCCTCATTCAGTCAAATGTAGACCGGGCATCCGTGATTGTGGTGAGGTTACTGTAGGCTAGTGTACTGAGCTTGAAGAGAAACAGCGTACTCTTGCACAGGTTAGGAAGGGAATTGGTTTTTTAAAGTCCCTCAGAATGGTAGCTGCAGAGGAGACTGAAAGAATCAGACAATTTTCAATTGCTTTGACATGCTGTGATGCCATCTTGGCTTAAGTTTGTGTGGGGAATTAACTCAACTAGCAAGTCAAAGAATGCTAGTCTGCCAGTTGTTTTTTGGCGTCAGTAATCATACTGCACTCTCTAGTCTAATGACCATTAACAAGTGAATGTGGAAATTGGCTTGTATTCGACAATAAAGTTATGTCTTCTTTGACAAGCCCGTTGCTCAAGAAATAAGAATCTTTTTTGGTTGTTGGTACCGTAGGTTAGTAGCAGCTGTTTATCATTTCAAAGTCTGAACGTGGACTTAGCAGTAACGATGTTAGAATTGACTCGATATCCCAACGTATTACTTCAAAATTCTTACCTTTCCGGTAACAATAACATTTCATAATTGTTTGTTTTATTCCATCGCCCTGGGGAAAACTATTTCTGTTTCTTCAGACATACAGTAGGCTACTGTAGGCTTACCCTTACAGTAAGATCCTTCCGCAGATTCCTCGTAGGGTTTAAATTTTTAAGAAGCATTGGAATTTGGACCAGCTGCTGCTGTGTGTTGCTGTGTTTTACTATAGTAGGTGGCACTTTCAAACGATCCCATAAGATAAGTAACAATTCGTTTCCTTTGTCTTACAAACAATAAGTCTACAGAAGTTCCGCATGAAATAGGGTGCGTAGGAAGTTCGTGACGTCAACAACGAGGTGACTTCGCACAAAATCGCTCCCAGGTCATTAAAGTAAAGGCTGAGCTACTACGCAGCTCATTCATGGGAAAGACTTCTCAATTAGGCCCCAAAATACCGATTGCTGGAAAAACGATAGGGGAATTCAAAGGATGTGCTCTATAGCTAGAATTTGCTCCATGCAAGGTTGCAAGTACTGGCGTTAAACACGCTAGATTTTCCCCATATGTCTGAAACCAGTTTTAGTGAAGCTGCTGGGTTGGAAGTTCCCTCTTATGGTAGCATATTTCAAACTCGTGTGTAATTTCCCTCCAAATGGTACGCAGGTCACTGAGCAACCTCTAACCGTAATGGTGGACACTTTAGGTCTAGCGGTAAAAGCCCAACGCAAAGGCGGTATTGCCGGATGGCCACCAGCTTTCTCTCCGAAGAAGTTTTGGCACAGGCAGTTACCTCCACCGCACAAGGCAGCAACTTAGTACTGTTCGATAAAGTACTCGCCACGCGCGGACCTCGAAGCCAGACGCGATGTAAACTTCGCACACGCGAATCACCGGCAGCGAGCACTGCAAGAAGCTGGCGGGAAAAGACAGGTGATGCAACATTTAGTGATAGACGAAAATGTGGCGCGAGGCTGACTTACATACGCCTTCAAGTGACTTGCTACTGATGACCCCGAATTTCTGTTTGTAAGGGCGAAGACATGTGAGCTAGTCTGTTCGTCTTTCTTACCATCCAGTCTATTGATTCACTTTGAGGTCGAAAGATGCTGGCAAAACCCTGTAATAAGGTCGTGAAAATTGCCCCTGAATTTGTAATGCGATGCTGCCTTGGTTTTATCTGTTTTTATGATGGAAACATTGTTATTTAGTACGTGTCCGGCCGTTCATGGTGTAAAGAAGTAAGCCGATTTTAATCTGAACTGAAAGTTACGTAGGACCAGTTCTCTCTTGTCAATAAATTGGTTTGTGGTCTTGTGTTCACTTACTCAGCAAGGCAGTGACGTTTTATTTAGAGGAAGTAAGGCAAGTTGATGCACGCTGAATGTTTTACCGCTCAATTGGAATTCCCATTGCATATCATAAAGCGTCGCGCACATGTGTTTTGTGTGAAGTAAAAACAAGCAGTCCTCGTTTCTACCTGAATGTTTTCTTTAAACAGATTGAACCAGCGCACACTCTGTGGCTTAAAATAAAACTTGCTTGTCCCACAATAAAAGGTTAAGCCACTCTGAGTTGTCTTCTCAACAGTCAACGAAACAACTGCAATGGCCCAATCTAGCGACACGGGTAACGAGCAAGCCACCAGCTGCAAACGCATGTCGCGTTGCAGGAAGTTCTTCACCACTGCTGCTCGAGGAAGGTACGCCAGTCTTTCGGTTGCGTGGTCGTCCCCGTTATGATTTGTTTAACCCGACACTCCTTCAGTTGGTTTTGGATATATTATTCCTAGTTAGGCAGCTGTTGATATCGTGTTCTGCGTATTTATGATCTACAGGGGAATGTTAGCTGGACCCATCCAGAATAGGCAGGTCGGCAATCCCTCTTTTGTGACTGTTGCAAGAAAATCTGGTAAATGTTGTAGGTGTATAGGGACATGCCTCATTTTAAGATGTACTACTTAGCAATTATTTTCAGGATCTGGGAATCTTCTCATCGATTTTGATGTGTAGTTCTAACGAGACTTATGTCCTGTGGTTAATACTGTAAGAACACTTTTTCACATTAAATGAAACTGTCTTGAAGTACAACAAAACAAACTTCAGCCTGGCGGCAAGTTTGTGAGGAATCTGCTTGCTTGTTTCTGCTTTCCTACTTCTGCGATGATTAAAACTTGTACGTATCTATTTTTCCATGGTTGTAAGACACAAAGATGGCGAATGTAAATCGATCACAGTTCACAGGGTAACTAGTTTTGCGTTTTTAAACGCGTCTTCCTGTCATGATGTAGTTATATCTTAACGTAGCATTAAATTCAAAACTTTTAAAGCTGCGTTTTTTACAAAAATCAAGTTGTAAGAAAGCTTAAAAAAGTTAATGCAACACATTGGTGCAGGATATGTACTTTTATGTCGTATACAAAAACATTTAACTTAAACCAGCATAATATGACGAATCGCAATATTTACTTTAATAAAATCTACTGAAGCATTTTCATTGTGGTTAGTTTACGTATTGTTTTTTCTACTGTCATTCATATGACAACACAATAAAGAAGTAAAACAAAATACAGAATCACAAATGTTAAATCAAATACATAACAAACAATAAACGTAACACAGCTGATGGTTTACGTATGTTTTGTATGGGCTCATTTTGAAAATTTACTCCCGGGGTCCAGAATTTTTCAGCTGAATGTCAGTGTATGTGATTTTAATAGTCATATAACAATAGCTGCTTCAGACTCAAGATCCATATCACATCAGTTTGCAGTGAAGTATATACCAGGATTTTTTTAAGGAAAATGTTGGGTACCCAGTATGCACCTGTAGAGACTGGTTTTCTCGGATTCTAAGGACGCGATGATCATTTTCTCCTGAATCTAGGGACCCGAATCGGGTCCCTAAAACACCTTAAAAACCCTGCATGCACTATTGAAGGCTAAATGCCACTGTGAGCAACCAAAGCTCTTAGGCGTCTGCCTGAATAACTTAGTAACAAGCAGTACCGGCAGAGATCAACACGTAAAAGAATTGAGCACGCGAACACTGAGAGCTGGCATTGTAAGTAAGTGTATTGTTTTTATGCGACAAACTGATGGTTCACATAGTGAATAGATCATACAGCCCTGTGTAGAACACAGGATAATGCAGAAGCTGTAGCATCTTAAAAGCAAAGGTCTACACAAGCAATGAACATTTACTGGTCCTTTGTTGTCACAATAGATATGTGAACGACCATGAGATCATATGGTCTACCAACCCCGCAATACAATTTTAAGTACTATCATTAGAAGTCATGTAAAAATAAAAGACGGTGATATAAAACAAAGACTCATGATATTCACAGATGAGTGCATGCCTATGTACACATAGTTACTGTGACCATCAACTTTTAAAAGGCAGTGTGTCCCGAGATGATTCTTGTTGAAATGTCTCTTGTGTTCACAGAAAAACAGCCAGGGTCCAAAGCTATACTTCAGTTTCTCTAGAAAACCACGCTGGGTGGAAGTATTAGCTCAGCCAGATGAGGCTGTGTGCGATATAAATGACTTTAAGCCCCGAAATTACACGCACCGCACATTCACTTGTACGCGATTGGAAATCATTAGTCTTTGTCAAGCCCACACGAATGCAAATAAAATGGATATTTCGTGTTCTCTTATCGTGTGTGGTTAGAACTTGGAGTGCTCGGATGATACCGTAGCAACTGTGCCATCTTATGGTGCTGAGTTACACGCCTCCTGAAAAGAAAAGTGTTAAACAGAAAGCTTGCTTATATAATCTTCAATAGTTTAATCGACAGTGTTGAGAGTCAACTCTTTGCGTACTTGCATTCAGTTCTTAACTTGTTTTTTTTTACGGGCAAGGTCATGCAAAAAAAGTGAATGTTTTATTGCTTGAACGCCAGGTCATGATGCCGTATTGCTGAGTTTTCAACGTAATCGTGGGTTCAGCTGCTTGCAAGTTCTGTTTTCAACTTCACAGGTGTAGGTAAAACAGCAAAAGTTTTATCTGAATTTTATTATTTAAACCAGTAGGTACCACAGCACTGTGACATGGCTACCTGCGGCCGAATGCGATTGGTGGAACAAGAAATACGGGCATCTTTCGTACTAGTGAGTTGAATTTTAATCAGTACTGAATTTTAATGAATTTTAATCATTGTTACGTATTGTTGCGTCTCACGCGCTTCGCTGTTAATGCGCAAGTACCGGTAAAAATTTCAACAGCGTTAATGCGTTTGTTGCGTTGCATGAAACCCTTCTCGAAAAGTTGCATGTATTTTCACCTTGCGTAGCGCCCCAGCTCATCTCTGCTGGATTAGTAGTTTTGGAGAAATCTCAGTTTTGGTGATCAAGCAATTAGACGTGTTCCTTTCGAGTAGTTCGTCCCTGAATGCCCGTTTGTGTCAGGGGATAGCACGTGCTGGGTTAATTCCGAAAGCCAAACTGTGAATTTTACTGATTCTGGTTTCCATGCTCTCTTTACGTGTGATTCGATACTCACGTGATGGGACTTGTCGGCATTCCATGCCCTTTTTTGCTGGCGTATCCCGTAGATGTACTGGTAATTTTCCACCTACTCTCTGTTGAGTGTTACTGCATTTCGTGGTGCTGACGTGATGCAGACAGTGTGACAATGTTTTTACGTTCACAACCTGTCCAAACGTTTTGCCAACTCCTGTGCCATCCATCTGCGAAAATTTACCTGCTATCTTTTGTTCCGAAGAGGCTGAGGTGTTTGTGGGTAGATAGTTCCGAAAATAAATTTTAAACACAATTCGAAAGAGGCTCAGTTCGCAACATGAGAAGCGAACGAACTGTAACACGATCACTCATATTTTGGTATAGTTTGCTTGGCTTCTTGCACAGTTGTCGAATCTGATGCGCCGATTTCGACCGAGTGGTTGCTTGTCGCCCTTCGCAATATTTCCGATTGTTTTCATCCATTGTTAACAATGCCACAAGTGTTTCCTTTGTTGGCGTTTTGTTCGCCGCACGTTTGCTGCAAAGTGGAAGAGCTTTGTGCTGCACGAGAACATGACTGGGTATGTCTGTAACGTAGAAACGTACGTTTTTCCAGAACGGCACTGTTGATCTTCAAAACCTACATCGCGCTACTCCGTCGTTCCTGTAATTGTTTAAACAAACTCGCAGAGTTTCACTGTGGTAAATGTTATGGTTTAAAAGGTAGTGCAAAATTTCGTCAGATTGAATCACAAGTGATTTTAAAGAACGGCAAATGTTCGCAGTGACCTTATCGATAAATTGAGTGAACATTTCACAAGCCCCTTTTTTATGGTCCGTAGTGCTTGATTACTCCCGTTGTGGAACACTGGTAAGAAAGGTGACTTGTGTTTGTGCTAACGCCGTACATGACATAAATCCTGTTTGGTTTTCACGGCCGCTGCTCTTCGTTCTGTTAATGATGCAGTCAACGCGCTGCTCGCTCATTCAGTAGGTTGTTGGCATCATGACAACGAAAGTGAATACATTCTATTCCTACCTGACTTCGTGATAGACTCTGCGTCTATCATCCGGCCTACTTTCAAATACACCCGAGGGCATTGTTTCAGAGCGTCACTGCTAACTGCAAAGTCATGCATGCCGAATTTTCCCACGCTTTGATCAAGGCTAAAAATTCACCATTGATAATTTGTTGTGTACAGTACGTATTGGTGTTATCGCATCTTGAAAATAGAAGGTAGTGAATTGATTGTGCGAGGTGTTGATGATGCTTATTATGCCTCAAAATGTTCTCTTGGTTGCTTGCAGATACAAAGGTCCATGTCTGGCGCACCGCTCAAGGTAAGTGCTGTCGTTTGTGCAGGTATGCTGGAAAGCCTTTATCTAAGAAGCGTTATGTGGTGGAGCTCTTTAACTCCAACAGTGCAATTTGCATCGCAAAAAGTTAGCAGCTGCCTTCTTGACCGCAATTTTCACTGTTTTGTCACGTGACTGGTCCCATGCACGCACTATTGATACCCTGGTCAGCGCATGGCTACTTTGCCGCGAATGAGATATTCAACCAGGTGCCGTATGCATTTCAGGGCGTTGGTAAGCCTTGTGCAATACTTAGGTTATTTTCAGTGGTTTGCTTCAACACTTGCCGTTTCCCATTTTCGTGCAGTCAACTCGATATGTGCAAACGTTAGACAAGCACGCCGCAAACGCAGGCGGATAGGACTGGGGGTAAAGCGCAATTCAGTGTCTTCATCCTGCATACAAGCTACGCAGTTTTTCTCACACGGCGATTTCCGTGTAATCATTTTCTCGATGACGTAACGTTCGCCAGTGTTTTAAGCTCCCGGTACTCAAGCCAGAACTCGGTTAAAGTCAGAACAGCTGAATCCCCGGACTCATCCAACGCACTTGAACGAAACATCCTTGACTGAAGGTCGACGTTTTTCGGGATGTGCTTGTTGTTCGAGAGCACTTGAAACAGTCAGAGCCACCGCTTCATCATGTAATGCTTTGCAGGCGTCGAATATGACCTACCGTTTCACAAACAACCCTGCGGTCAAGCCGGAAAACCCGGACCAGTGTGCGTTCGGCAAGAATTTCACCGATCACATGCTGTCGATCAAATGGAACAAGCAAACCGGTTGGTCCGCTCCAGAAATCCACCCGTTGGAAAACATTAGTCTCCACCCCGCGACATCCGTACTTCACTACGCGACTGAGGTGAAGGACCAAAATTTGAAAGGGTTTTGTCGGCGCTATGTGTCATTTGGTGAAAAATCACTCCACGAAATTCGCCCTGGATTGCCACCATTAGTGCATTATAATGTTCTGTGATGTCTCTTCATCAATAAAACTGGTTGTTTCTTTCATTTTAGCGTGCCATGTTTTATGTTACTGTTTTTGGCAATCATTTTTGTCTGTCTTAAGATTGTATTCGACGGTTTGTTTTCAATAGGTAGCTCTTTCATTTCAACAGTAGCCGTTGTTGTGGCTCAAGCCGCTGTTGTGGTTGCCGTTTTTGTAAAACTGCGGCTAAACTGAACAAAAGCCTCACTTGCTGGATAATATCATCAAGGTATTAACCAATGCCTACCGTACACTTGTTCGCGTCCGGCTTGGATGCCACGCTCTGTGATTGTCACGTGACATATTCTGAGGTCGCTCAGGCGTAAGGTATACCCTTGCTTCGCATGAATAAATTAATTGATCCATGGCAGAGCATACGCATGCCACTTAACGGACGCGTGAGTTGCTACGACTGCTCGGTATGCTTATGACCTTTTCGTTACAGCTTTTCGAAGGCATGAAAGCGTACAGAACCGTCGACAACCGAATCGGTCTCTTTCGGCCGATGAAGAACATGGAACGGATGACAAGATCTGCAGAAAGAGTTTGCCTGCCGGTACGCCGTCATCCACTCGTTCTCAATCGTTTTTTACATCTCCCCTCCCTCTGTCAGAGTGAAATTTCTAGCTTTACTTCTCCGATTTCCAAAAACAATGCTAGGTTGATTAGTCAAAAAGGCTTTGGGGTTTCTTTTCACCAGGCTTCTTCTCCGGCAAATCTGAGGGTATGGTGTGAAAAATGCGAAGCTTTAGTTGAAAATTTGTTGCCTTTGGTGAACCCATCGTGTGTGATACCTGCGTGTAGCTGTCAATAAGGTGTTGAAGTTTAACTGTATACCTTAAGTAAAACTGACCAGCAGAATACACGAAATCGCTGACCAGCAGAATACACGAAAATCGCTGACCAACAGAATACACGAAATCGCTACGAAATAAATGCAGAAATCTGCGATGCGCTGACAGATAATATAATCAACACAAAGCGTGTGTGGTTGACCTCTGAGTTGCTGACATTTAAAAAATTGCCCTTCTGTTTGTCGCAATTTCCTGTTTTGTTGATATTTGCACGCACCTGCAAACATTACCAGATTTTAAAACTTTGTGTCACCGGAAAAGAAGCCGCCACCTCAGCAAAACGCATTGTGGCCTAAATTTGGCGCATAGCAAGAAGTGGACGAATTTGTTTACCAGCAGTCACTCTTTAAATTTTGAAAGCCCTTTCGAACTTTTCGCGTTCGCTCAAACAGTTTCGCCTCTGTCGCAGCCACAAAGGAGGCAACCTGTTGTTCGACAGTCTGTGCCTCGATAAATGCGAATTAATATTTCTCTTGCTCATTCGGAGAAACATGGAATTGCACTGGGGGGAGAAACATGGAATTGCACTGGGGGGAGGCACAAGTCGTGTTTGGATTTCACCGCATGCACCTGTTTCTTATAAACACTTAATTTGTGCCGCATTGCAATATATCTTCATCTTGTTTCGACTGCTTTGCCTGCTTATCGCCACTGAGACAAGAGTTGGTGGCCCTACTGCGTTGCTGCTTATCGCAGTTTGATGCTTCTTGTCGATAACCCTGTCAAAAGCCAATTAACATCCTTAAGATCCTGTGATTGTCAAATGCTTGACATTTTCATCTTTATCATCCTTAAGTTTAAAATCTGGAAACACTTCAAAAGTACGTGCAGGTTATGCCTGATCGGTAGCATACTTTTTTATCTTTCACCAGCAGATTAACTGGGAGCACTTTTTATTTGTATGACACTGTTGAATATGTTGCGAAATCTCAATGATCCTCACCAGCATGATGAAACTTTAAAATAAACCAACCAAATAGGCGTATTTCTGCAAAAAAACGTTTGAAAGTCGCGGGTTAGCTTTTTGTGTAGAAAAATTATCCTGTGCTCGTTTTTTTAATTCTCCCACTTCGATCGGATTGTTTGGTTAAAACTGTGAACACCTTTCAGACATTCGACAAGGAAGAATTTTTGAAATGTCTCGCGGAACTCGTACGTGTCGACCAAGAATGGGTTCCTTATTCCACGAAAGCCTCCCTCTACGTCAGACCGACGTTCATCGGAACCGAGGTGAGGTGTTTGATGTGCATTTCAACGGTTAATTTCCTTTCATTTAAAAATTACACAAATTTCTGGAAGTACTGGCCAGTTCAAGATCAGAAAGCACAACGTAGTTCCAGGTTGCGTTCTTGTATAGTCAGAGAAGCACTAGTTTTTTGTGAAGAGCCGGGATTACGTTGTAACAGCGTTTCTGTCACGTCTTCCTGGATGATCCTGCCGTAACGTTCTTTAACCGGCATATCTGACCCTGTCGTTCAAATCCGATTCACCCCCGTTGCAGCCTTCCCTCGGCGTCAACATCTCCAACAGCGCGCTCCTCTACTGTATTCTGTGTCCGGTCGGTCCTTACTTCAGCACAGGAACGTTCAGTCCCGTGTCCCTGATGGCTGATCCGCGTTTCGTCCGCGCTACTCGGGGCGGCGTCGGCTCTTACAAGCTCGGAAGGTGGGTAAACAACTTTGCAATGAGTGTCAGTTGGAATCGTGTTAGCCAACGCGCAAGCTGGTGATAATATTGAATGATCGTGCGTTAGTCAGTGAACGTTTTCTGGTAGTTGGCGAATTTTTAATCAAGTTCTGTTCCTATCCGTAAACGTTTCTCTTGGCGTTTTGTTTGCAACAGCTTATGGCTGTCATAATGCATTTCCCTACGAGCTTCCGCTGTGCACACCCTACAAAGCAGTCCCTTGTATCACGTTGCAGCAACTACGGCCCGACAATAAGCATCCAGGAAGAAGCGGCGAAACGAGGCTGCCAGCAAGTACTCTGGCTGTACGGCGAAGACCACCAGGTCACTGAGGTCGGCACGATGAACGTGTTCGTGTACTGGATCAACGAGAATGGGGGTGAGTTGCCTTGCTCGCAGTGTCATATCTGCATCTGTACGTAGTTATCGAGGCAACGGAGAACGCGTTTGGGGCATCCACTTTGCGCATCCCGCTTGACGTCTTAGGCTGCTTCTATGACTTGGTCACCAAGCACCTCTTCGATTTGTCAAGAGACTGTCGCATATGCTCCGTGTTGAACAAACGACGCGTTGATTTCCTTCCGCTTGGTAACACTGTTTTAACATCGGCGCCCCTTTCATTCGTCACAGAGAAGGAACTGGCAACGATGCCTTTGGATGAGGGCATCGTCCTGCCCGGAGTCACGCGCGACTCGCTGATCGAACTCGGCCGCAGCTGGGGAGAGTTCGCTGTGACCGAACGAATCATCACCATGCGTGACATCATCCTAGCGCTCAACGAAGACCGGGTACGTTGCAGTGTTTTGATGACAGCAAACGCCTCCTCGCATTCCGTTGGCGTTTGCATTTCGCTACAGTCCTACCGTGCACTGCGCATTGCCGAAAGATGGCGAATTTCGTCCTGTTGTTTATCGTTGTTCGGTCATCTTGTGTCGTCCCGAGCGCAATCGATTGTTTCGCATTCGCTGATTGCTTACGCCATTAGTTTGATTCAGTAGTTACTGTGCTCTTGACGTTGGACATGTTTCGTTTTTGTATGCTGCTTGATCCGTTTGCGGACACAACAAGTCTAATAAAGCCTACGTTAGGTCACATCAAAAGTTTTTGTGAAAAATAGCTCATTTTTTAAAAACGCGACTTTTTTTCTTTATCGGTGGCGTTAAGTTCAACCGCTTTCAAAACCTTCGCTTAACTTCACACACAATCTCTTCTACTGTATCGTTATGAAAGCGAAAGCGAAGAGCAAAGATTTTTAAGTCGTCCAAACTAACTTCAAAACGCGCAGTTGCTCGAGATGTTCGGCGCCGGCACGGCGTGCGTGGTCTGCCCGATCGACAAGATCCTGTACATGCACCAGGAACTGCACATACCGACCATGGACAACGGGCCGGACGTCGCCTCAAGGTTTTACCAGGAACTGCTCGACATTCAGGTAACACTGCGTTGCGCAACTGCTCGTGTTAAAGTTCCATCGCACTGTACTGAACAATTCAATTATTCACGATAATCATAGCGGGCTCTACAAGCCCCAACCCCAACATGAGCCCCGGGTAAGACGGTCAGCCAGACTAACATGAAACCCCCTCCTTTTAATTCATTCACTGAGCGAAATCGATTTTGCTGTAGCGCATCTTTATGCGTTTTGATGCTCGGGTTCAGGCGATGCGCTTCGCAAAAAAATCGATGTTCGTCTGTCCTTCGTCGTTAGCAGTTCGTACGCCGCCTATCTTGTCGTGCCGTAATGCGCTTGTCAAGGCTTGCTTTTTAGAACACTGTTGACAAGCCACTGCTGTTCTCACAGAATCGCTTCAGATTTAGCGATTATTGCGTCATAGAGAGGTTCGCGTCGACATCGGAAATTTTTTATCGACGGTGCTGTTGCCTTGGCAACAAAAATGTCATCGTTGCTGAAAAGTTCTTATCGACCGTGCTGTCGCTCAGGCAACGGAAAGGAAATTTTTACTGGCCGTGCTGTTGCCTTGGCGAAAGAAACGCCATCGCTGCTGAAAGCCTTGCCAGAAACGTGCAGCACGATCTCCTGATGTTTGTTGACGTCCAAGTTAATTCGGTCACAATGTCTGCAAAGGCGGGCTAGTGAATTATACTGTTACGGCAAGTTTTGATACCATCACTGGGCAAGTGACCGAAATATGTCAGCGAAAAAAGAAACCAGCCCACTGGTGATCGTCGAGGTTCAAGGTCCGTGCTTAGCGCTATTTTCGTTTACAAATTAGAGAAACCATGCAGTTCGCGCACAGCAGCATACGAGCAGTTTTTTTTTTCTCTCGGACGCAGAACAGGTCCCATGTTATTTCCCAACCGCCAATGTTCCTTTGAAGGTGTGCAAATGCGCAGCAGCACCATCAGACCATTGTGCGCAGTGAAATCTGATTCTCGCACACTTGCAGTATTCCAAACATTGGAAAAGCACAAAAGCCAAGAGAAGCTATTTGAGTAAAATGTGTACTTTGTTCGCATTTCGGGAAGATTTTATACTTATTTTAATAATTCACAAAGTTTGTAAATCATTTTGCCCTCTGTTATCTCAACCTCAAAATATTCATGCTCACTGAAATTGACGTTTGCTCAGCGTAAAACTTTCTTAGAGGAAACACTGCCAACAGCCGTAGATTGTGGTATCATAAGCGCGATGGCAGCATCGCCGACACCCCTCACGTTCACATGACCCGCTGTCAGTGTTTGTTTTCACTGAGACATTTCGGTCATTTGTCTCGCAGCCGTATTAAAACTCGCCGTAACAGTCTTCATGAGCCTATATTTCAGATATTCTGACCGAAAAATGACTAAATCTTTTTCGGTCGTTTTAAAAACATTTCGGTCCATGGCCGAAAAAAAAACAGCTACCAGTTGTCGCGACCTTGCCGAGCACGTGGGAGGTGCTTTCGTTTCGCCAAAGCAAACCTCCCCCGGTGCTGCTGCTGCCTCTGAAGCGCACGAGCGTGCTTTGTTTGCCGATTGAGTTTCGTCGTCGCGTCGTCAACCGGCGCTTTTGTTCGCAGTACGGAAGGATCCCGCACGAGTGGTCTTACACGGTGGTGGAGGACGCCAGCAGCGCCAACGCCGTCCAGATCTAGGCAGGATATTAATTTATTATCTGATCAGAGCGTCCACGACCAGCCTCGCAGAACTCGCCATGCGACGTCGGTCGTGCACGATTTTCTTTGAGAGGCCGCTGTGCGCGTGTTCCTATCAGATTCTATTTTTTATGACGTTTTAGAAACTGTGCGCCAATGACCGTTTTTTTTCTCTTAAATTTAAGCAAGCTTACTATTACAGTCGAGGATATAATTTTGACGACTGTTGGCTGAGATGTGTCTGATGTTTCGCCGTCATCTCCGATGACCTCAAGTTTCGTTTTGTTTTTGTTCGTCGTTAGACCTACTCACCGTCGTATTTCAGAGACTTTAGTAAAGCTTGTTGCGTCATAAGCTTGCACGGTCATGCAATATCCGAAATATAGATCGATGACTGATTGTGTTCAGCAGCGTTGCACGTTCCACACGATTTGACACGCGTCAACACACGCTCAAAGCCATGCGCACAAATCCACGTCGCACAAAACCGCGCTCTTGTTCATTCTATCGCTTTGATGTTTTACCTACTCCTTTCCTTGTCAAAATCTTAACTTGTTCTGAAAAGCTGTTAAAAGATTCCTCTGCGAAAAAAGCCCTGGCAAACGAGAAATTGCTTCGGGCCTGGACACGTTCTCAAAAGAAGTGATCATTGCACCCCGGGCGCTCTTTTACGAACACCAGCCTGTTATGCGTCAGTTGCCCATGTTCAGCTGCGTGTTCCTCGTGCGGCTCCTTGGAAACAATGTAAACGGCGCTCGCGCTCACCGGAAGGCGAGGACGCATTGTATTGATTGAGCGGCGTGGCACGCGAAATGCGTGCGCATTTCTCGCGGCTGTTATAGCAGCGCTCACTGCGCTTGGCCCCAAAATATGCGCCGCGAAACGTGCAGGGGGGGACTGGTGCTCATGCGACCGCGGATGAGCGTCGCACAACCGGGGAAAACCCTTTGGTGAGCTGTTATGAGAAGAACTCGATTGGGTGTAAAGGATGTCCACTGGAAACGCCCACCCGTGTCACCAAGTTAAACCAAGGTCGGATTTTGTTCGAGCTTGAGAGGTGATTTGGTTTTGATATTATCGCGTAGTGTAGAGATCGGAACATGGATCTTGCTCTTCTGTACATTGGCTTATTGTGCTTTTACCCCCAGTCGAGTGCACAGTTTGATGTAGCTTGTGTCTTTCTCAACCCTTTGTATTTGTCTCTTTTGAAATCTTCCAGCCAACCTGTAAGCTTGGCTGTTCCCGTGTTCAGCACGGTACAAGTGCTTAAGTGCTGCCAGCTTTTCAGGCGAGACGGTCACTTTTTTCAACGACTCCGCCTCGTCATCCCAGTGTATATGCTGCGTGTGGAATATGTCGTGTATGAACGACAACAGTCTGTACAGTTAGCGATAAGTTCAAGTGCGCGACGAGTGTCTCGACACATAAAAACGAACCGCAGCAAACAGCCCGGATCGATTCCGTTGTTCTTTTTCGGTAGTTCGTGTCGTTTAAGAGGATTTCCTGAAATGACAGCAACAGCCGCGCGTCGTGTTGTCCAAACATTACCTGCTATAAATCGCTCCGTACAGCAGCGAACGTTGTAGGCCGAAGACTGTCAGCGAAAACATCATTGTTCGTTCAAAAAAAAATAAAAAAATTCTTTGAAACTGGAGAGCCTGCAATTTTGGTGCCACGCAGTCGGCACGCACGCCTTGAGGTCAGTGCACACATGGAACATTATCTGATTGTCAGTTTCCCTATGCCCAAGCCATTTTTCCCCAACACGAAAAAACATTTTTAACTAAAGCAAAGATAGTCATCCAGGAATATTAACCCCAGCTGGGGGACCAGCATGTGTTTCAGTTCGTGCTCTTCTATGTGGATTTATCTAAATGCAAACTTGCAAAAATGAAGCAGAGGTATGTTGCAAACCAACAGCTGCTCCCAATCGATTCCTTTTCGCTTCTCAAAGATAGCAGCGAAGGTTTGACTTGCTCCGAAATCCGAAAGTAATCGCTGCCTTCCCGCGGCAATCGCAGGATGGCTTTACGAGTTGTGGATGCTTCGTATTTCAGTTGGCATAAGAAAACGCGCGTAGGTGCCAGCTGTGGGCAAGAGCGTCGTGCTGGGGATTATTTGGACGGGCAGGCATTGTGTCAAAAGGAGACAGCAACAAAAGGTCACGTCCGCAATCAATGAAACATGGTCGTCCACAAACTACCCCTTGTCGTCCGCCCGTGGTAACGATCATCGAAGGAAAATGTAGTTGAAGTTTACGACACGAGTAATCAATGTTCCCTCATAATGCGCAGCACCACTAGACCATTTGCGCATCTCGCGCACTTGCAACATTCCGAATTTACTATCGCATATATGCCGCATAGTCATTTTACCGCTTGAAACCCTTCACTGGGCGTAGCCAGCCCAAAATTTTGGGAGAGGCCGAATGTTTTCACTTTAAACGAGGAACGATATTTGGCTTGGGACGCCGCCTTTCGAGAAGGCCACAGGCTACACCTATGATGGGTACATGTTTGCGCAATTGCACGCTAACTAAAAAACATTTGCTCAGTGTAAAATTTTGTAAAAGAAACACTGCAACTTTTACAGCGGAAGTTTTTTACGGAGTCTTGCAAATGAGATATCGAAAGTGAACGTTTTTTAGTGCAAAGATAATGGTTGAAAATGCAAATAAAAGCGTGATTTTCCATCGATACCGAAATATTTTACATATTTGTGATATTCTTCATGTTCCGATGATAACAGCTGTGGTCTGCCTCACTTGACCACATGTCCTTGCAGGCCCGTAGCCAGTTTTTGGGTTGGGGGGAAGATTTTTGTTTTTATTATATGTTTAGAACAACGTTTTTGGGCGCAACAAAATTTGGGGGCAGCAAAAAAATTTAAGGGAGAACTTCCCCCGAATGCCCCCCGTGGCAGTGGGCCTGTGCCCTCGCGCTACTGCTTGCGCATACTGTTGGTTTCGGAGAAAATTTGCTTTCACTGGAAGCGGCAATACATCGCCGGTAGTAGTGCACCGTCAAAGGCAATGGGAAACGACTCAAGCGTGTCATCAGCTAAAGATCGCTGGAGCAGCAAACGCATCAACTTGCCTCTGTCTTGTTGCGGGGTTTCAATCATGTCTACCAAGCAGGCCTTGCATCAACGCAAACGACCGGTTAATGACGCTTTTTTAGGCATAAACGTGGATGCGCATATTAAGTTAGGAAAAGTTTGCGTGGATTTTCTAAATCTTGTTTGCTTTGTTTTTGTTTGCACAGCTTGTTTGAATAGGAAAGTAACTACTAACTGGTGGCATGCCGAATATTTTTGAAGGTTATCAAGGAGGATAGGCGATTACTGGATCGAGTTTTAAGTCCCAAGCACCCGTGCTGAAATGTTAAGCAGTTTTACTCGATTCTGAATCTAATCAAAGAAATGACTCGTCATAAGTTTTGCTAAACCAATGCGTAATTTTGTTTGCAGGAAATTATTAACCTCTCAATGTGAGTTGAGACAGGGAATCAGGAAAGTTATCAGTTTGTTTTGTATATGTGTTGGGCAATGTTTTTTAGTTTCACTTAATGTTACTCCAATCAGTCAATTATGCGAGTTTTACTTCCACCAATAATAACTAATAGGGGTAAAAATCGGATTATCCAGAAATTGTCTGGTTCCCGCACGATAAGATGCAAAATCTGGGCTCGAAGCAGCATACAGGTATGTCGAGCATGGGAAACAAAGTGGAAACCAAGCTCAACCTACGTTACTGTCTGCAGAAACCCAGTTCCAGTCCCTTTCGTCAAAATTAGGAGCAAGAACTGGTAACAATCAAAAGCCTTTCCTTTTCACACATCTAAATTCAATTTTATGCCAGTCACAAAAAAACAACTTTGTGAAAGTTTTTGCAACTCTGATGTTGTTCCAGTCAGTTGTAACTGTGAGTTTTACTCCCACCTATCACAACCAACTTGGGTGAAAATCGGATTATGCTAAAGTTTCTGGTAGGTTTGCCTTTTAACCACACCCCAAGATGCAACTATGGGTTCGAAGCAGCTAACAATTTATATGCTAAACATGAAGAACATGTGTAGGAAAAACAACGCAGAAGCTGAATTCAACCTGCCTTGTACTTAGAAACCCAGTTCCTGCTCCCCTGTTTGAGATAAGGAGCAAGAACTGGTGTCAGTCAACAACATCTATTGACCCTAGAACGGCCGCGGTACCGACATCGACACCAACAAAAAGTCGCGAATATTTTTTAAGTCTCTGCAGTGCTTTGATTGCGGTGGCGCAATTTTTATAATAATAATATTTTCATGTTTTTGTCGATACGTTTGGTTTTCAATATTTTGCACAATACAAGCGAATGGCAGATATGATTACCAACTTCGGCCGCAGTATCGATTTCGACACGTTTTGGTTTCCATAACGACTTTTCGCTCAGAAATACGCTGGTGACAGAATGTTACCTGCTAGGATAACGCTGCCACCATTCTGGAAAAAGACTTTGATATCCATTTAAACCAATAAGTTTGTCGAAGACAACAAACAAACTTTAGCCTTGCGGCAAGCTTCTGAGGAATCTGCCTGCTTTCTGCTTTCATTCTTCTCCAACGCTACCGTGACCTTGTGTAAACTCTGTAACCAATTAGCCTGTCATAACTCTATAATGCAAAACAGCCTTAGATTTTGGTTACATGCCGTGAATGTTTCGACAAGTAATGTTACTCTTGTGCAACGTTGGTTTTTCATCATTTTGATAGTCTCTCGATTTGGATTTAAAGCAGAGATAGTACAAAGATGTGCTCCTAATGAAAATAAGTCAGTGCTTTGGATAAGCGGTGCCGATTTCGACACTACGGCCAATAAGGGTGAACTTTTTACTTGATCACTCTAGCGCAGCGTTTCTTAAACTTTACAAACACGCCAAACCCTTAGGTAGTTTTCCAAGCTTTTGTCGAACCCCATTTTTGCCCAATACAACAGAAAGTAAAAATGGGTTACTGAAATCAGATGACCTTCGTTGAACCCCTGAAACGCCTCCGTCAAACGCTAGGGGTTCGATCGAACCCGGTTTAAGAACCACTGCTCTAGCGTGAAGACACCCGAAGGTGATTTCATGGGTAGCCACTTCGGCGAAAAATAATACGTTGTTCCCATATTTCGTTTTGAACTATTTTTTAAGTACAAGCGCAAAACGAACTTGCAGTTTCTCTTCATTCGAAACTGTTTGCTACACCTTCTAGAGTAGACGATCCAGTCACGCGGTCAATGTCTTTGTCTGGTAGTCAAAATAAATATCCTTGCGAGGAATAACCTTCAAATCTTGTGAAGCATTTCGTACGCGTTTCATCGAACCAATAGCCTTCGAGCAGTTGGAGGCGCGGCAGCAGTGCCGACAAATGGTTGCCCACATCACAACCTAAGGAGGCGTGATTTGACCGATAGTAACTCCAATGATCACGCAGAATAGGGGCGTGTCAGAGGCGGAGGCACAAAGCCGCAGGCTTCCGCGCGTGAGTGGAAGCGTTTTGATCAGTTGACGTTTTTTTGTTTGGTCCAAGAACCGATTTTGCTGCTTTCACTGGAGTGTATTTTGAGCTGCGGCAATGAAAACCCATGCCTCCGATAAAGGCACATTTCTTGCCTGATTTAGGTGAAAATGACTGTTAAAAGTGATTTGCTGCAAGATTCAGAGGAATCAGCCGACCGGTCCTGCTTCAGGACTTTGCGATGATTCGCACTTTTACACATGTTTGTGTTTTAGCAACTGGTCTCCACCTATGTAACGCTGTCAAATCAATCAATAATTTTTTTTTATTCAAAAGATATTGTAGCTCTTCATTAAAGGTTTATTACCAATTTCCTACTGTTGATTATATACAAAATTACCAAGTAACGTATCCTAAGGACAAGAAAGTGTTCGAATTACCTAATCACAAAGCAGTGATTGAATTCATATGCAAAAGTGCTACATTTTGGTATGGGGCAAATACCGTTCCACCATATCACAGGCCTCACAATCTCCCAGTCTAGCAACACATCGTAGCAGTTGGGTCGAGTTTCATATTGCTGAGCTTAACACTTTCTCTGTCATGCTCAGCTTCTTGCAGAACTAGCAAACCACGATAGATATAGGTTGCGACCCAGCCCTCCTGCCTGCAAAAATGTGTTGACCATCCACCAGACTGCAACTCCTTTCAAAGGAAGTTTGCTCTGGGAGCTCTAACTTCCTTTTTGCGTCTTTATTTATTAACGCAACTTCCTTTCTGTCATCATGTTGTCGTATTGCTGCTAGTACCGCCAGATGGCATTCCAGGCTGTGGCCTGTCGTCATTTGCCGTCAAATAAAACAAATAAAGAAAAAAAAAAAACTTTCAAAAATGTAATCCTATTAAATTCCCAGTAATTAGGCCATCAACTTTAAACGATGATATAAAACTGTGTGACTGTCGAGCAGTGCCCAACGAGACAATCTGTTACATTTTTTTCGGTGTCCCGGTGCTTCAGCTTAAATTTGCATTAAATTGTCTTTGTTTGCGCCAGTAAACTCAACTCACACTAACTGTTGCTTTCAAGCAAAAGAGCTTGGTCATGTTATTAACTATGATGGACTGACCACACACACTGCCTGCAAGCCGTAAGCCGTGGTTACTGAGAGGCAAGCGATGACCTTTACGAGTTTTTAGGGGCGCAAAAAGACTGAAACGCAACGTTCACTGAGCAGTATTCACGCAGATGCTTTCATCGGAATGTTTTGACGTAGAAAAAATCTTTGCATCACAAAACAATATCTGTTTTTGTCGCGATCGTCATTGCCATAATGTCGTCATCTTGTGATGCGAAAAAGTTTTGCCCGTTGACCTTACAAATCTGTTCGACCACCGCAGTCACGTGATTTTGATTGTTTTCAAAAATAGTACACCCATGTTTGATTCTTTAATATTTCGTTTTAGTACTTGTCTACAGTGCAGTAAGCTACAGTATCAAATCTTGTGGTAATACCACTGCTGACATTATCATCGTTGCTAATCCAACTTCAAGATTTTTTATCTAATCACAGTAGTAATTTAGCACTTTCGTGTATGAAGGGTGCATGAAAATTATTTTTCAAGTTTACTTGATGGGAGTTGGCAGTTTGTCTTAACTCGCAACAAGAAAGCTTTATAAACATGTCGTCCATCTCCGCAAATGCTTTTATTGCAAATAATGCTGCAATCTAGTGCATTCGTGCAAGTCAATACGTTTTCTTAGTGTTTTCTGCAAAAACCTGTTGCAACACTCACTGCGTGGCTCAGGCAGATAAGAGCAATAGCTTTGCCCATGTTCACTTTTTGGTTTTAGTCTTGTAGTTCTGAAACATCACGAATCTCATAACAAACGTAAGACAAGACCACATTCCACCTTGCCACCGATCCATGAGTCATCATTGCCAGCGGTGTTTTCGGTTTTCTAAAAATCTTGCTTTGGTCATTCAAAAACTTTTACAGGAAATTGCGGAAAGACTTTACGTCATCACTGGGAGACACTCTTGTTGCCGCAGGCAATGATGCCTTGCTAGTTGCTACGGACAGCGAACAAGAATCGTGTACGTTTGACAACTGAGGTGTTTTTCACGCCGGGACACAGCGCTTCTGACGGAATCAAAATAAATTAATGTCTTATTGCAAACGTCCATGAACCGCATTATCTGAGACAAAGTGGACAAAGCCTAACTGTTCGTATAAATCAGTGGTTCTCAACCTCTTTTAGCTTATGATACCATCTTTGTAAAAATAATATTCTATGGACAACTTTGCTCTGCTAAACACCTCATGAATAACTTGTCGAAAAATTGAACGTAGGTGGTCCTACATAATTTACTGTACAGCAAAGGTTACATTTTTCAGGAATGTTTTGTCAAGGGTATATGGAACTCTGTATGGACCACGTTGAGAAACGCTGGTATAAATGCTTGCTGCTTTCGTAAACAGCCAAGTTTTTCCTGCCAAAATGCGGCCGTACGGATTTCTGCATTGACTTCTACTTATCTTCTGTAGAACAGCACGAGAACGAGCATATGTATGAGCTCCCAGATATCTTTCCTCATGTAATCGAAACAACTGATCGAGATATTCACTTGGGGAGGTGCCACTTTCAACCACGTGCTGGAGTGAATGTGCGCGATGCATGGCATAAAAACGGGGTCCCTTACTAGCTATTTGTCCTCGGGTAGGTTGTTAAAGATGAAGAAGTCCACACGTAGTTTTAATTGGCGCGTATATCTGTATTTCTTTCGTTCATCGTGCTTTCGTTTTCCCATGTCAACATTGTTTGTTCTAAAAAGCAAAATGAAACTCTTAGGAATGAACACAGAGCAGAAGCTATTCCCTGTCCACAAATTGTTTTGTTTGATCATGTGATGTTTGTGTTGCGATCGTCGCAGCGTATTTCTGATAATCCATCACCTTTTAGCAGAACTGAAGGCCGTGTTTCTTTGCTCGTTGACCGTATTTGCGTTTTCCACTTGTTGCGCAGTGAGAGCTAAATGAAATGTTCAGGAATGAATAGAGAGGCATTTTCTCCTCTATGAAACATTATTTTATAAATTTTTGACTCAGTGTGCGCTGCTTTGTCAGTCTCTTTTGTTTGCTTTGTGGCCAATCCACGTCACAAACTTTTTTGAAAAGAAACGTTTTTCTCGTTTCAAACCTTTCAGGTTTGGCAACTTCAGCGCTGTACCGAAGTTTTGCGGCGCTCCAAATATAGAAAGAGTAGTCAGAAGGTGTGTTCCGGCATTTTCCTTGCGAACAAGGATGAACAATCATATTACGTAAACGTTATTGGGCCGATTTTATGGCCAGCAAATAACAAGTCTGTTCATTTATTTGCTTTTTCTCTGTAGCTACATCCAGGGCCGGCCTTAAGCCGATGCAACCGATGCAGCTGCATTGGGCCCCGCGCCTCTGGTGGCCCCACGCCATGGTGTCCATAGGCAGGCTATTCATTTTTTCCAGATACTCCTGAGTTCAGTAAAAACGGCTTATGAACCTCATTGTTAGCAAATAATCTCTTTTGAACCAAGGATCAATTTCCTCTATTGTCGAACGTTATCACACGTGCTCATTTCTCATGCTACGGCGTTATATCTGCGCTCCATCATCTGACACTTTATAGATGGAACTTGGTTGTTATTGGTGCCAATTAAGAAGACTGCAGACCAGTAGACCTACAGCTGTTGCAAACAAGGCGTGTGGTGGTTAAACTCGCAATGAACAGGTCAAGATGACTGTCTGTCGTATCAACTTTGATGGCAGTTCAGTCAACGTAATGTTGTTCAATTCTTGAAAGATCCTGTTTTGGAAAGCTCTTGGTTGGTTGCGGGTCATATGCACTTTGACAAAGGCCTGCCGTTTCGCTTCATGGCAGATTTTAACATAGATTACATATTTAAATATTTTGTCAAAATAAAATTAACTCGACGAACATTGAAACAAATGACAAAAGATGAGAGGTTGAACTCGTGGAAGCAAAAAATCTCAAGTAAACCAACGTAAAATTTTGTGAAGTGTTCACACTAAATTTGCCTTATTTTCTTTGTCCATAAAATTGTTCTGCGTTTTTTTTCCGTGGTGCAAGCACTTTTATCATTTGCCACTCCACCAAACTTTCATTGTGTGTTGCCTGTTTGCGAACGTAAGTAGGTAGAAACCACTGCTTCAAAGTTCAGGTTCATAAACTTAAAGACACCAAAGTTGCCCTGTAGCTCAACTAGGCAAGGTAAAAATTGTGGATGTCACCCAGCGCACTCGTTCGTGTTTATGAATATATTAGACGGCTGGATGCTTCTATTTCATCATTCAACCATGTGCATCATATATTGGGTTTGATAAACGTTTCTACAACTGTGACGTGGTAATTGTAAAATTTTTCTACATTACATTTCTAATTCATAGAGAACTACTTGCATTCCAAGTCCACGCATTAAAAATGACTATGAAACTGGGCGTTTGGGAACTTTGGGCGGATGCATGGGTTGCTTTCTTGTGAAGTCTGATTTTTTTCCTGTATTGCGTCATAAACCGGATAGTTGATTGTGCGCACAGACTTTTCCTTCATACAAGAACGCGTCTGCGCGTTTGGTTACCAAAGCGAGAAGGGTAATCATTCATGTTAACAGTGTTCTGTAAGTTAACTCTTTTTCCAACGAAAGTGCTGTTCAACACGAGTGAAGTAATTGCATTGTAAGTTCTATTCGCTTGAAATTTCGATTTGATTGACGTAACCTTCCGCGTGTAATCCGTGTCAACCCAAAAAGAAAGGGGACAAAAATTTGAACATCTTGCTGATGCCTGAAGCATTAACTTCTGCCACTTGTGGCCGCGATATATGAAATGATATCTGTAGGTAATGGCGAATCTGGACCTACTGCTCATGGGCAGCGGTGAGATTCAAATTTTTTAAGAACAGGTTCTCTCACTCCAGGACTCACTAACAACAGGTTCTCTCATTATCACAGTATCCGGAGGCAATCCATGCCAACTACCGGTTCTCGGGATTAAAGAAATTCCAAGAACAGGTTGTTGCGAACCGGTTCGCACCGGTCGAATCCCATCACTGCTTATTTGGCAGCCGAAATAAACGGCGTTAAAATTCGGAAAAAGCAGAGCGAAGATCAGAAAATGTCATTTGGTTTTCAGAGGCGGTATTTTGAAAAAGGAGCACCGTTCCAGGGTTCGCCGTGGTCGTTTTTGGGGGATGCAATTGCACCAAATTATCCCCTCCGAACCGCCATTGTTTACAAACGTTTCTGTTTGCTTGAGCTGTATTTCGTTAGATTCCACGCATTTTATATTTTTGTGGCTCATTACTGCCACCAAGAGACTATTAAAAACTGCACAAAAATTTGATAGCAAGAAACACATCAGTGGTGTAGCCAGGGACGCCGGAAAGCGGGAAAATGGCGTGCCCCATGCCCTGTAAAAAGCGGGGTAACAGGAGCGGAGGTGCCTTTTCGTAGCAATATCATAGATAATTTCATGGTTTGAAACAAATTTATTGCAATTATTGGCGCACCATAATTTCTGTTATTATTTTTGAGGTCAACATTGTTGCTAAACAGAAACAAGCATAATTGGTAACGATTTTGGTAATAAGTTTCCATTGTCCTCAATTCTATTACGGCTAAGTTTGCCAGACGTCTTTGAGCGCCAAGGACTTTCCTTGAATTTGCTATCAAAACTGGTTGTGTCCTAGATCCTTGAAAAACATTTTGTTGTCATTGAGTATTTTCCGGCGTACTTGAAAGTTCTTGAACAGTTGTGAAATTGTTCATTATTGAACTATTGATTACAATGAACATTCAAGAAGCAAGATTAAACAATGTAATTGAACAGAATAACGTGTAGATTTGTTCCATCATATAAACAGTTGTGTAGGAAAAACCATAACTATTCACGAACAGTTGTGTCACCACTATATCTAAAAAGTATTCAAAAGTAGGCATGTAGTAAAATTTCAACAATCACAAAACGACAAAATGTCCTTGAAAAAAACTTCAAGTGATCTGGCACCCCTAATTACTGCCCCCTGCCCTACTGCTGCTCTGGCGTCCCTGAGTGCAGCAACCACTCTCTTCCTAGAAGATGCATGACACCTTGGAGAGCTTTTTCTGCAATGCTGAAGTTTTCTGCACTTGGAATACAACTTGCAAGATGAAGACCTGTCAAGTTTTTTTTTTATCTAAAGCACGTCAGCACGCTCTATTTTCTGTGGAACGCCTTTTACCACCATGAAAGGGTGACTGGAATCTCGAATTTGTCTTTCGTTACCCTCTGTCTGAAGACAACTAGGGCTACATAACCTGAGGGTGTAGATGCGCCCCAGCTCCTGTCACCGGTCGACCTGCTAGCTTGTGGTGGATAAAGATGATGTGAATCGCTGCACTTGACAATGTTTTTGAAATCACAGCCGCCAGTTGGAATATATTCAAAACATTTCCAAATCTGTACAAAATTCGCACGCAATTTGCATAGCATCATAACCAACATGGAAAATTGCCAAAGGAAGAAAAACCGACATCAAGTAAATTCTTGCATTACCTTCCATAGACTTTTTCTGGTTTAGTATGCAGAGTCGGATTAAAGGGTACGGGGGCCCGGGACAATTTTCACTGGAGGGCCCCTATGACGTATTTCATGACGTCATCGTTTGTAAAATTTATGTTTTCGCTGATTCGCAACGTTCTCGTTTGCTTTGTCCAGTAGTTGATTATGTATTAACTGCCGTATTAACTCGATTGTTAGCCGCCTTTGATTGTAAGCCGCACGAAATGTTGTTAATAATAATTTACGTAAGCTGCCCTTGGTTGTAAACCGCACTTGAACATAGGTTACCTCTGCCTCAGAGATGGATTCGCGACTTTGCGTACTCGTGTGTTTCACGTTTCAATGATGCTTACACCACTACAACTGCTTTCTGCTTATCATAATGCTTTCTGTGACGGATGTGCACGTGATGCTGAAGAAGATCGAATGTGAAAGAAGAATTTGGTCGTCAAAACGTAGCCAGGGAAAGACTGAGCTTCATCTATCTATACCCTTCGATAAAATAAAAAAATAAAAAATGTAAGCCGACCTTGATGGTAAGCCGCATAAAATGATGAAAAAAAATTATAAACCGCGGCTTACAATCGAATGAATACGGTGCTCAAGTGCACGTACAGTTAACTGCGAGAAGAGAGTTTATGATATAAACACTACAGTGTAGCCTCAATAAGAAAAATTAATTCCGCAGGCTAGAGAGTGACTCGGCAAGAAACAACATTCACCGGAACAATAAGCAGAAACCAGAGATTACAAACGAAAATACCAGAAAAATAACATGTCAATATGGCTAGCCAGTCTGAGCGTAAGGTGCTTCGAAAATTATGTCGTGATTTTCACCTACATTTTCAGGTGCTCTGGTTAACGCCACTGTTTAAACGTTGCTGAACTCTTAAGTCCCGCGTAGGCCACAATAGCGGCCTAGACATTTCTGGCCATAACTCGCCAGCAGATTGAGCTAGAGAGCTGTTCAAACAGTCTACGGATTTAACAATTCTTCTAGTTCAGTTTAAAAAAAATTTTTTTTCGTTTTGGGTTTGGGGTTTCCTGGGGGTGACGTCACAATAAGGGCATGTTTTCGCATTTTTGGCCGATTTTAACTGGCCTTGAGCACCAACCCAAACAGCGATTTTTTGGCTCAAGTTTTTTCAAAACTAGTCAGTGATCGGCGTCTGTACAGCCCTTGATTGACTTTCTAGCATGACTGGATCCAAAACTATGGCCCAAAAACACGAATTTTGACAAAAATCAAAAAGTTTCACAAAAGGCATAATTCAGCTATCTCAGGCCAAATTTTGGCCAGCCATAACTCGTCAGCAGATTGAGCTAGAGAGCTATTCAAACCCTCCAAAGACTCGTGAAGCCTCAAAAAAATTTTAAGATTTGCTTTTGGGATTTTTGGTCGATGACGTCAAGATTGAGATATGTTTTGCATTTACTTTTATGACGTCATCGCTTATCCAATGAGCCGAAGTTGTGGCGCAAATTTTTTTCGGATTCTAGGATAGAACACGAGTCTTTACACTCCTTGATCGACTTTCTAGCGTTTCTGGTTCAAAGGTTTTGTCAAAAAAATTCCAAATATTTAAGGAATTCTTGATGATTTAGGGGATTTCCCTAATTAATATTTGGCAATTTTTTCCATAACTTCTCAACCAGAAACACTACAAAGTCAATCAAACCCTGTAAAGACTCGTATTATAGCCTATAATCCACTTATATCCAATAAAACTTTGACCCATGAAATCGGCTCGATTGTTGAACTCCCACAGGATGTTGACGTCATCTCATGATTTGGCCAACCTGTGAAAACATGCCAAAACATCCTGTGTTTATGAAAACATCCACAAAAAGCCCGACATCCCACACCTAGATTTTTTTCAGTCTAAACAATAAGACTTCACGACTCTTTAGAGGGCTTAAACAGCTCTCTAGCTAAATCTGCTGGCGAGTGGTATCCATATATAATTAGGGTGTTATATACCCAAGGAGAGCGTTTGTAGCAGTACAATTTTTTACCAACTTTTGGTTTGTGATCTATAATTTTGGCTCCAGAAATGCTAGAAAGCCAATGAAGAGCTCTACAGACGCGGATCACAGCCTAGTTTCCAAAAAAACTTGAGCCAAAAAATAGCTCATTGGGTTGGCGCCTAGGGCCAGGTACAGTTCGTCAAAAATTCGCGAAAACATGCCCCGATTATGACGTCACCCACAGAGAACCCCAAACCCAAAACGAAAAAATTTTTTTTTTCAATCTCAACTAGAAGACTTGCTGCATTGGTAGACTGTTTGAACAGCTCTCTAGCTCAATCGGCTGGCGAGTTATGGCCAGAAATGTCTAGGCCACTATAATGGCCTACGCGGGACTTAAAGGAAGCTTTGCTGGGAAAAAAACGTTTCAGTCGCAGCGTTTCAGTCATGTAAATTTTAGATCACCGTGCCGCATTCAGACTCCAAGTAGGCCAGTAAGTTGTACAGGAGGTTGAGTGCAGATAGCGGAGCAAGAAATATTGAGAGCTGTTGCATCGCTTGTTGTTCGTTGAAGAACGTTATTGTTGCATCATAGTTATACGATGTTGCCGATGTACAGTTCGCAGTACTGTGCATCGGAGTCAGTGTTGCCACTTTTGATGTTTTAACATAAGATCTGATGTTTTGAGAGAAATTTCTGATTTCTGATGTTTTGGCGACAAATCTGATTTTGACTTAGGTACCGCTATTTTTTCCACATTTCCTCTTCTTTTAGATTGAAAAGAAGTTCGATTCATAATTTTTAAGTTCCTTTTTTCCATCTCTCATCCTCTCATGTGTGTTTGGTTATCGTTCCAAACTAAAAAAGCTACTTTCGCATCATTAGGATGGACATTTCATGTTACGCCTGACGAATTTCTCCATTTAATGAAGACTCTTCGCCAGGCCCGTAACCAGCTTGGGTCACTAGGGGTTTTCTGAGAGGGGCGCAAATTTTTTAAACTATGTCCAATATTTTTCAACTATGCCCAACATATTTTTCCAGGAGGGCAAATATTTTGCTTGCGCTCCCCTGGTTACGGTCCTGCTCTTCGCCCTATTGAAAGAGGTTCATTGCGTTTTGTTAGGCATTGGTAATATAAGCATTTAGCTTATATGAAACTCAAATGTAAAAATCTGATGTTGTCTGATGTTGAAGAAGCCAGGGACCGAGTTTATGGGGGGACGGGGGGACTTGTACCCCCAACTTTTGGGCATGGGGGACATAATATATTTTGTCCCTCTCAACATTTTGTGATAAAACGTAATGTAGTTGTGCAAATTTCATGTTACTTTGCTGTTGGAAACGTTTCCCCAGCATAAAACCAGGGAATAAATGAGAAAAATGAACATTATCACTGGATTATCTGTAGACACAGTATGCAGATTTCCTAGGTAAACTGAATTGTCATGATTGTTGAAAATTGTGTTGGTTATTTTGAATTACCGAATTGATATGCACATGAACTTTGCTCAATCACGAATTCCTGTGCTGGTCTGTAGCCCGCAGTCAGGATACGGTTGCCACAAGGCGCGTAGCCAGGGAGTGCAACGGGGCAATGCCACCCCGATTCCAAAGTTTGCAGGTGAAGAAAATATTTCAAGTATAAGCCAAAGAAATACTTCAGTGCAAATCAACGAAACTGCCTTAAAGAACCCATCCTACTTCAGCTTTTAGTCGAATAGAAACTTGTATCTGACCTCTTGTAATCATCAATGATCGCAGGCATGGGCGCAATTTGGTGGGGGACGCGGGGGATGTGTCCCCCCGATTTTTTCAGGTGGGGGGACATAATATGCGATGTCCCCCAACTTTTTCTCTTCAGGTTTTGTATTTGGAGAAGTTCCAAACACAAAAGTGACGTTTGCCACGTTTTGTGTGAAGTGCTTATCATGTTAGATGTTACACATAGCCAAGTTGATGTTGAAACATAGTTTGGTGTGGTATTACTGGATTCTGTTAGTTTATCAATTATAGCTTCAATAAAATGATATTTAGCGTGTTTCAAGTTTCTAGAGACCGCGAAAGATGGTTTACTGCTTCTGTCCGACATTTTACTCTGTATAGTATACTGTTAGAAAGGTTATTTTCTTGAAACAGTGATAGTTTTACAACTGCACATGTGAGAGACCACAGTACAGCATGGATTTGGTTCGCGTAGAAATGTAACTGGTTTTGCTGTAACGATGGTTGTCACGTATTCAGAAACAGACAGCGTAAAATTTAATGATGCTAGTGCAT
>Ga0210059_1002109_pt1 | contig 30876 bp, 17 predicted proteins | sample Ectturendosymbi2_FD_188042 | JGI IMG/M metagenome (GOLD analysis project Ga0210059, IMG submission 188042) | Ecteinascidia turbinata endosymbiont from Florida, USA - Sample 2 (SPAdes) (version 2) | ecosystem: Host-associated > Tunicates > Ascidians > Unclassified | place: Key West, Florida...
CATTAGTTCTGCTGACTGGAAAAGCTACCTTGCTTCCTACGCTTTTCTTTGCTCTTCACAAGCAAGATTCTGCAAGTGGAAGTTTCAAGCAGCAATTTCCTTTAAACCTGCATTCAGTTTCCGTGGTACACTTCGCTTTGATCGACGCTAACTGAAGAAGACCATCTTTCTCGCGTGGTTTCGGACTTGTCTTTTGCTGGCCACGCATTTGGATTCATGTACTTCGGCAATCTCTGGAACTTTCTGGATCTATCGCACCGTTTCTATAAGTTTCAACTTTTGCTGACGGAGCTACTGCAATGTTCGATTACTCGCCGAAGACCAAGTAAGACTGTTTCATTTTTTTGAAATCGAACAAAAACTTTCTCGGCTGGCATTTTTGCCGTTATCAAGCCACGCCGTGCGACGACATCGCATTAAAGCTCTTTACGAACTTGCAAATTTTTTATGCCGCAACGCGGCTCAATTTCGCACTTTTAACCTTTTATCGCTGCTCTTTACTGTAACCTGCCTGCGCTTGCCAGGTCTTACTCAGACAGTCGCTGACTAGAATTGCGCATTTGCAACTTTTTGCTAATTGTCTATTGCCTTATTATGTTGTGTCATTTTGCTTGTTTAATCGTTGCTTTTTTAATTGATTGCTCTTGCTGACTTGATTTACTCCCAACTATTTGCCTGAGTTTGTTACTAGCCTGTTTTTCTTAGCTTATTCCTAGTGCTGTCACATAGCTCAGATACTTTTTTTTGTGAGACAGACTTTTCATTTTTTTACACGTTTTCTGTCAGGTTGCTTAAGCATTGCCGTGTATCGCAAATTCTTATTCGACTGACCGATTTATTTTCCTGTTAACCTTAGCAGTTTTCGCTTGGAGTTTCTAATCCCCATTTGTTTATTCTCGGTAACATGTCATTTTGGCGCTCTTCTCATGCTAAATGCAGCCCTTAGCCTCCTCAGGCGAACGCTCAAACCGAGAGATTCAACTTGACTCTGAAAAACGCTTTAAAATCTCAAACTGACGCTGAAAACTGGGCCCACAGGCTGGCGATGGTTCTTTTGGCTTTGCGCACTTTGCACCGCGAAGAATTCGACGCATCATCCGCTATGACGTTGTATGGCATGAATTTGCGACTTCCCAACCAGTTTTACCTGACGGCCAACGAATGGCAGACTGATCCCCAAGGCGCACTGCAACGACAACAACGAGTGGCATCTTATCAGTATGTGCCCACACGTTTCCCCTCTCACCAAAAAGTGCATGTCAACAAACGTCTGCTCACGTGTTCTCACGTGATGATGTCTAACGAACACAGAAAGCATTCTTTGGACGCAACTTGGACTGGTCCTTGGAAAGTCTTGCGCCGTGGCCCCAAAACTTACACCATTGATTGGAAAGGCAAAGCCTATACAGTCAGCAAAGATCGCTTACAGCCCGCTTATATGCTGTCAGACTTTAACCAGTCTTGTCATGATTTTTCTCGCTCTGCAAGCCCCAACAACCACACCAGGCTTTCTGCTGCTCAAAAGTCCCATGTTTCCCCCTCTTTTTCTCCTCCGAGTGATGCAATTCGTCACCCATCACCATTGACGTCATCGCCGTCCCAACCACGTAGTACTCGCACCCGTGTTGTGCGCAGACCGGACCGTTACACCCAGTAAACAGCGGCTACGTTGTACATACTCTGTTTGTGTTTTGTTTGTTTCACTGCTGTCTTTGTGTCATCTTTGCTTTTGTTTGATGCAACGTCCATTTTCGGTCCACGCCCAGCTCCGCCATGCAGTCACACATCATTCTGCATGTTTTCTCCAGCAACCTTTCACCGCATCCCTGCTTTTTTTCTCCCGCTACCATCTCTAGCTGCATCCCGCAAACCACGATGTGCTCTTCTGCCACTTTTCTAACTCTCTTTTCACTCCTGCCTTTCGACTCTGCTTTTTGTCCAACCACGCAACACTTGGCCTACGACCTTGCCCTCGTTTTTGTCTGCATTCCATCCACAATCTCTTTTTCATCGTGCCTTTTCGCAATCAACTGCTCTGCATGGCACCTCTAAAGAGCTTTTTCAATGACGTTTTGGATAGCATCCTTTCCGCTGTCAACGGCACAGATGCTCCTACACTGTTGAGCGTATCGTTTGTCATCTAACCACGCGCACGTTCTACGTGTTGTCGCTGAATTCTTTACTGCAAATTCTCCTCGACCGCGCGCGGCTGCTTTCACTTGTCTTTCACTTGTAAGTGGCATCTCACTCTTACCCAGTTGGCCTGACGGAACGACCGTTCATTCTCTGCCGCACGGCTCGAAGTTTGATTTTCGACCTGGATGGCTCCTACCTGTAACACCTCTGCGCTTTCTCACCTGCACAGGGAAGTCACGCTCCTCCCTCGTTACTTCAGCCCATTTCAACGTCACCACTATCGCTCTTTAAACGACATTTCCTGCACTTCCCCGTGCAACATACACGCCCTGCTTCTGTTCTCCTCTTTTTGCCACACTTTTACTCTTCGGAATGACCGTTCCCGAGCCCAACGAATTTCGGCAGCTTGACACTTTTCCTCGCTTACGCAAGTGCACACCGAAACTGCCCTGCATCTTGCACCCCCATTGTTTTTTTATTGTGGACGTTCACCCCTGGTTGTTTTTGCGCCTTCAACTGCTGCATACACTTTTCGCTTCGCTTATCGTACTGCTTTTGCCGTTTTCTGTGTCTGTTGTTTTGTGCTTGCCGTTGTACCGTGTTTTTTTGCCTGTCAATTCTCGCGAAACTATCCACGCCAATTTTTCCGTGGGGGTCATTCTTATATAGTGGATTTAACTTTTCGCATTACAAATTGAAGTTTCCTACTTGCTACTGTATCCCGTACGTGAGATCTGGTTTGTATCAACTTGTCATTCGCGTCAAGGGATTTCGTGTGTGCGCGCTCCACTCCGTCCGCGTTCCACTGCGTCCGCGCAAATGACCTCGATTTCGCATTTTGCATTGGAACTTATCGGCGTGGTCACCACGCTTTGAGAGAGTCGAGTTTTGTATCGCCAGCGCACGGACCACGTTGGCTGTTTCTGCTGTCGCGCCATCGTAAAGCTATTTCTGCTGCTGCTAATCAGAAGCCTTTTGTAAATAAAGATTTGTGCACCAGGAAATCTGTGAAACGAACTATCAAGTGGTGAAAGCCAAACGCCTTGCTTCGGCTTGGCAACTTAAAATGTCAGGCAGTTTTAGTCGGGAGTTAGAACAGTACTCATACAACGACCAGGCCGTCTCGTTGGTAGCGTTTGGGGAAACCAGCATCTCTGCATGCAACGACAGGATTCCTCGCAAGCAACTTCTACGCTGGGCAACACCCCAAGCCGCAACATAGGTTCCTACGACGGGAAACACTACATTGGTTCCCAACTCAAGGAAACCCTACAAGCGCAAAACAGTGAGAAGAGCAGTTAATATCAACGTGTGCTGACGGAAGAGCTCTTGCGAACTTTTTCCTTTGGCCACCAGTAGCGAATAGCGGTAGCGGTAAAATGGTGATAGCTCGCTACCGCATCCGTTAATTTTTTCAAAAAAGAGCGGCGCTATCGCTACTGGATAATTAGCTCGCTAAAGTAGCTCGCTGTTTAGTAGGTCGCTACTGCCCAGCTCTGCTTTGGACCCAGAAATGCTAGAAAGTCGATCAATGGCTCTAAAGACTTGTATTATAGCCTAGAATCCAATGAAGTCAAAGCCTACCTCATCATGACATCATCAACCAAAAACCCCAAACGCAAAACAATTTTTTTTAAATTCTAAACTACAAGAGTTTCTGATTAGAAGGTTTGAACAGCTCTTTAGCTCAATCCGCTGGCGAGATATGCCTTTTAGCCAAAATGACCAAGGTTACCTTTTGTGGGATTTTAATTTATATCCAATTTTTGGTTTGTGAGCCATAATTTCGGCTCCAGATAAGCTAGAAAGTCGATCACGGGCTCTAAAGATTTGGACGATAGCCTAGTTTCCAAAAAACACTTGAGCCACAAAAATGGCTCATTGGTTTGACTTCCAGGGCCATAAACCCAGGATTTTCGTTAAGAACGTATATATACATCACCCGGCAACCTGTGCACATTTTCTGCTCACGTATATATACGTGGGCCGGTACCGAAAGTGGCGCTTCCTGAGCAAGAGCGTTCACCTCAACCGCTCCGGCAAGAAGCAAATTTCAGGCTTAGGCCTTCCGCCAGTTTCCTTCACCAAAATCAAATTAAGAAAAGTCCCTGCAGCTCGTCTGTGTACGACGCGCCTGGCACGAAGGCTACAGCACAGATTCACAAGGTCTTGGTACCATACGGCCTAGAGCCCATCTCACTGCAGACCTACCAGCACCGAAGCGGACGCACTAACTACGGGGCCACAGGCTGTTCTAATGCGCAGTAAATTAAGCGAACGTTCGCGCATGTAAGCATTTTCCTGGCTTGGCTATTCGTTTGCAGCATGTCAACCTTGAAACGCCTGAAGAGGCATATTTGAATAAAAAATTCATGTGCTACGTAAAGACCATATAGACTGAATGTAGTAAGAATTTTAGCATCCAAAAAGATTATTTACAAGCCGTAGTCCGTACCTTCAAACCAAACACCACTTAACTACTTAAATTGAATATGATTTGTTAAGAAAAAACGTGTTTGTTGGTCGCCCTAAAGCAAAATTTGCGCATTGTAACCCAACAACAGGCTTGTAATTGCTATCTGACGTATCGTCATCTTGTTTGGATGTTCATTTTCCGAACACATGTGGTTATACAGTCATGATAAAATCGCGTGGAGAAGTAAGCAATTTAGTTTTTATGACATGTCACTAATCAAATTTTTTAGTGTTTTCAACAAAAACTTAAATGAAACTTCTGTAAACAGAAATTTTAGTGGTGCAACCGTATTTGGTAGAGGTTACTGTATAAATACCGCAGGCCACAATTTTCAAGAGAAGCTGGTTTCAGGCTACTTTCTTCGAAGTTGATTGTCATGTTTCAGATGCCTGAGGTGTTTGCGTTTGACTCGCTGCTGCTTGTGCGTGCGATATGTATGAAAACGTGATGGCGTAAATCCCCTGAAATCAGCTGCCTCTCATATGTAAGCATTGAAACATTGCAGCTTTCACGTATTCGTAAGCTTTACCTTTTCAGGAAACATGTTGAGATTGACGATCAGCGTTTTGCTCTTGAACGTGGCTTATGGGTGAGTACAAGCTTCGAGGCTACTGCGCCCTATGAGACATTTTTCTAAACAACTTGGTTGAGATGAAATCAAGCATGCCAACTTCTCAAATTTTGTAAAGTTTCTTGCGATACATGTCATGCTGATTTTCATCAGTTTGTCAAACACACTTGTTTACGTCAAACTTATTCAATTTTTCGCTAATTAAGTTGTGACATTGCGTTTTTATCAATACTGGTTCTCAGTGTGTGTGTTTGTGAGCAAAAAAGATTGCGATTAGAAAGAGGGCGGTATAGATAGACACAGAGACGGATAGATACGAAATAGAAGGAAGGTTTCTGCCAGTTCAAATCAACCAAAGTAGAAAAAAGAAACAACAAAAGCAAGCAAGCGCTTCACATTTGATCTTTTGTTTGATTTACGTAGTAAATGTGCTGATGTCACCAACAGTACCTATAAAGTTGCCAAAAAATCTATAAATATTGTCAAAATATTCATGAAAGTATTTTTACCCGATGTGGAATAGACTGAATATAGATAGCATCCTTCAAATGTGCACAGAACTTCGTGACCTTCAGTATAGGCCGGGCCTACAAGAGTGGGTACAAGAGGTACACTGTAGGCTACCCGTGCCGAGTAAGTAATAGGATCCGTGGCGGGAGGATGAAAGTATGCACCTGAAGTTTTTCTGTAAGCAAGCCTAAATTACTAGTGCCAGCCAGTTGTCAGCAAAAGAACTAATGTATTTATAAATTTTAGCAGTGTAGCTATTTTATCTATATTCTGATTACAATACAAACAAACCATACACTTTTTGATGTGGGCGCTTGCAGATGTGGGCCCAGTTGATAAGATACCAGTTCAAATAAGACCAATAGTAAAGCAGGTGATTTAAAACATGACATGTTCGTAACATTATTCAGGCTACTAGAGTATTTATAAACCTGTCGGACGTCTCTGGTGTCTGACAATGAAACCGCGTATCAAGCTAGCTGTTTGCCCGATGAAAAACATACTCAAAGTTACAGCATCTCTAGTGCCTAAAAACGCTATTTTGTAACTGACTTGTGATTGAGTTTGGTCCCTTTAAATGAACTGACTACTGAGTAAAGATACCTCTTCTTAGCCGGTTGGTGTTGCAGTACGAATATCTCACTTGTTTCTGAAAGTCACTACCATCGTTTAGTGAGTTGCGAATAACTATACCAAGATTAACTTGTTCAGAAAATTTAGTGTTTACACCCAATAGCTATAATGGCAGACGCTTTAAAACAGATCTCGTTTTTAAAGCAACCAAGTTGAAGATTTAAAAATTGTTTTTTGCTCCTGTTGCATACTAATAGTTGGTTGCTACTTTAGGAACAAGTTCACACGAGCTTAGTTTTGCCTACCGCTATTAGCGCATGCAATGGTCCCCATCCTTTTCCCATTTCAAGACTCCTGAGTGTTGATTTATTCTCCCCGAACCCCAACCGCCAAATTGTTATGTTTAGGAAAAAGCTGTGTCTTGACTTGAATACGTAACATGATAAGAAATTATAATTTCAGATTCGGAATCAGCATAACGAAATCATATCATTACTTGTAGTTCAATTGCTCCCTTTCTCAATACTAAAATGATCTTGACCAGTATTACTGTAGCGTTTTTCCACTATATTATTATGCAAGAAGCGGAAATCTGCTTGACTTTTGAGGAACCCTGGTTCGCAACCTTTACCTGTAATAACGCCAGTGCAAGCTTGCATTAAATTTCTAACATTGCTCTTCAGCACAGGAGACCCATTTCGCCCAGACATTTGATGCTTTCATTTAAAAATGCTTGCACGTTTTCATTCAGCAGTGTGCATCTTACAAATACTTTTGTCCGCTCAGTTTATGTCCAGTGCTTCTAAAAATCTTTATTTTTCACCCATTTTATGTAACAAACAACTGTAAGCTGATGGTTAGAGGCTGCTGTAGCCCGGGTGCGTTGTTTTCTGGCGATTAATCTCTTCCAGTATTGTTTGCTTGTGTACCGTGTATCGTGGGTACGCGACTTTTCGGTCTGGCAGATCCGGACTGGCCGTTTCGGTCACGGAACATTTTGGTCTGGCCGTTTCGGCGTAGGTACATTTCGGTCACGACGTTTCTGTACATAAACAACTGATTACCTTTGTTTATTGAAATGATTATACAGACAGGCGAAACGTCACGCTAGCTGGTGTTATACAAACTCCCTTTTGAGGAGTCATGATTGCGATTACATCTGAATTGTAATTATGAGTTTGAAGTATTTGTATTTAATTGCAAAATGTCGATAATGATTAAATTTGCTTGCTGATAAAAATGAAAATCATATGTTGAAGCTGATTAACTGTTGGATCTTGGATCATGTTTGTAGTTTTTTAAAAAATAAAACCTTTCGTTGATTTAAGTCAGTTTACAGTAAACATGTAAGATTTCTGCAAGATTTCATAGTCTGACCGAAATGTCTCGAGACCGAAACGACCAAGACTGAAAAGTCCCGTGACCGAATCGGCCAGACCGGAAACGGCCAGACCGAAATGTCCTGTTCCGGTGTATCGCATACTAACGCCTCCGCAGAGCTACTTAAACGTGAACGTTTTTTGTATCTCTTGTGCACTATCACTAAACAATGTGGACCCTGAAACATATGCCTGTTATCATGGGCGCAATTTGGTGGGGGACACGGGGGACGTGTCCCCCACTTTTTTCTCCTTAGTTTTTGTATTTGGAGAGGTTTTAAAAATAAAAGTGATGTTTGTCACGTTTTGTGTGAAGAGCTTTTCATGTTAGATGGTAGGCCACACATTGCCACGTTGATGTTGAAACCGTGTTTGGTGTGGTATCACTGATTCTGTTAGTTTATAAATGTCAGCTTCGACAAAATAATGTTTAGCATTTTTCAAGAGAGACCGTGAAAGATGCTTACCCTTTGTGGTATACCGTTAGAAACAGGGCCGGTTTTAAGCCGATTTGACCGCTTTCTTCTGATCGGGCCCCGCGCTCCGTCTACTAACCAACCCAAACTTACACTTTCTATCGAAGCTTCTTGTGTATAGTGCTGGCGCGGGGCCCTGTGTTTTTTATGTTATGTTGAGAGACCAAGACGAATATCAAATTTTTCCGACGGTCTCTCAAAATACAGTACAAACTCGCTTTACAATCACCATCAAAGTACACCAAAAGCTTGATTCAGAAACATCTCAGAATTCAGATGATGTAGTTGCGGTCTCTGAAAAAGTCTTTGCAGTGAGCAAGGTCAAAACTTAAGAAAACTCTGGAGGGGTCCACAGCATTTTGTAAGTGTGGGATCCGTTGCCAACTAAAATCCAAGTATAAAACGTCACTTCTGCATCGACCCGAGGACTATATTGGTTTCGCACCAGTGGCGGATCCAGGGTGGGGGCAGTTTGGGGCAACTGCCCCCAGCAAACCTCTGTAGCGCCCCATTGAATGGCGCCCCTTTGCCATAAATGCGAACCTTTTTGGTGCTCATAGAAGTAGAACAGATTAAAAAATACTCTAAAACAAACAATGTTTTTCACTTAGTTAAACCTCAGGATTTGCGTGTCGGACTTTACTCAACCTCTTATCGAAGAGCGTGAACAATGCTATTGTTTCGTAATAGTTCGACTGTTTCATTATTTCTTCTTTGCCGCCTAAGAACTGCCCAGCCTTCACGGCTTCACAAACGCAGTCGCGTTCGCTCAACACAGTTCTCGACTTGCTGCTGTGCTGTATGAAAATGGTCTGTTTTTTTTACAAGTTTATTCTTTAATGCCTGATGACCGCCCTGAAAGGAAAAGGAAAGGCGGCAGTAAAAATAGCAATGCAATATGGAAAATTTGTTACTGACTCAAGATTTTGCAAACCTCCAAAATGAAAACGAAAAACCGGTTTCAGGGCTATTGCCAGTGCAGTTTGTGAGTGTCACACTTTTGTGATATATGATGACACTGGCCAGAAAACACATCTCAATTAATTCCATTCTGTTTGACAACAACAAGCATCATTACAGAAATTAGGTCCCCTAAAAATTTTGATTTGCTCCAGCACAGATCTCAATGTTGACTCCTGGTCCGGCTCGAACCTAAAATATTGACTCCGGCTCCTGCTCCGGCTCGAACCTAAAATATTGACTCCGGCTCCTGCTCCAACCTAAAATGCAAACTCCGGCCGGAGTCCACTCCGGCTCCGTGATCATCTCTGCTGCATAGGCAGGTTGCGAAACTGGGGAGCGAATTGTTCTGGTACTGGCCTTTGTTGCGTAACAATAGCATGGCAACAAATTTTCGAAGATGCACTTGGAGTTGCGGTGGTAGGCGTTTTCCCGCCTGTAACTATTGAACGGAGACAATTTGGCAGGTAATGCAGCGAGCGAGACAGTGATCAGTGACTGCTGACAGTGGTAAGCCACGTAGGATTATAGCAATGGTGGGCGAACTGTGGCTAGCCGACATATTTTGTGTGGCTCTTCTAGATGAATAGCAGTATCTCAAATTGCCTCATATTTAACGTTTTTTTCATTCATCAATGTGTTTACACAAGTTCGTGAATTTAGTCACCAGGGAGTCTGTGCGATTCGATAACAACGACAGTGAATCTAAATCACAAGTTAGGGTACTGAAGTTCCCAGAAGAAAACTCAAATCTTTCAAAGAGACATATTGTCAAAAACATTCTGTCATATTGGCAATGTCAGAATGTTTTTCGCGAAGAAACATTTGCCGACCAGAAAGTGGAAGAACACTAAAATAAATTGTAAAACTACTGGAGGAGTTCCAAGCCAGATTTGACCATTTTCAAGAGTTAAAACTATTGCTTTGCATTTCTCGTAAATCAGGGATGGATTCAGACAGTAAGGTTAGGGGAGCGATTTCAATAATATTTGGTAGTCAAGTCTCATTACGGGTTCACTTAGGCTACTGTAAGAGAGATAAAGTATTCTTTACAACACTGCTCTGACAAAACAATAGGAGGCAAAATAACCTTACATCGCGAATGCTGTTTTCCGAATTGTACAAAATAATGGTGAACAAAGATACTTTCGCAGGTTTTAGGAGGGGCGACCGCCCCAACCGTCATCCCCCTAGATCCACCCCTGTAGCCTAAATCCATTTAATGTTAATGTAGTCGGTGATGGCTGTCCAGTTCATCAACCGTGTGACACACACGTGACTGTTGTAGAAATTAAATTGACCGAAATGCAAGAACATCGGGCTCTAAAAAAATTTTATTGAATGCCACGCTACACTTAATTTCTTACAACAGGTAAATACCAAAATTTAAAAGACCAGTGTACAACTCATTTCTGTGTATAACACAACATATTGTTGTGAATTTTTTTCTCTGTAATAGGATCGTAAAATCAAAACATCGTGCAACCCTGAAAAATGAACACTTGGGAGAATTAATTCGCACAGCTTTAACAACGTACTGTCCAGATTTTTGGGGACAAAAACTTAATATTGACAATTACTATACATCATTTAATGCAAAACTTGCATCCTTTACCGTATTTGTATTGACACTACAAACTGGTTTTGCGGCTCGCTGGTGTTTTTGATTTTCTGCAAATGACTCTTCCATTGAAGAAGTTTGACCACCCCTGGTTTAAACTATGTGTAAAGATACATGAGTGAAAAAGAAGCCCTGCTGCCAATAATACGCATTTGTTTGCAATCAATACTTTCTCTGAAGGTGCGCAAATGTGCAGTACCACCAGACCACTTGCGCAAAATCTCATCTTGCGCAATTTTCAACATTCCAAAACATTGGAAAAGCACGAAAACAAGAAGCTATTTGAATTGAATGGTACTTTATTCGTATTTTCGTAAGATTTTGCACTTATTCTAAAAATTCACAAATTTGTAGGCCTTATTCATTTAGAACTCTGCTAACTCAGTCTTAAAATATCTATGCTCACTAAAACAATCATTTGCTCAGTGTAAAGTTTTTTTACAGGACAAAACTGTTTGCAACTGCTGCCGCAACATTGGACATTTTCTTTTTGTGTGCGTCCATTTGCGTTGCATTGCCAACAATCTGAAAAAGATAAGCAAAATGTTGACTTTGCCCCCCCCTGGAAAAATTGTGTGGACGCCCATGATATATAACATGATTTGCTTCGTGCTCTCGTTGCTCAGCCGGGAATTTTCAACGAAATCGTGCAACGAACATGTTTCTAAGGAAAAGCGCGGAACATATCTTGCGAAGAGAATAGAAAAAGTTGAAACAACAACTTGATGATGATGTAAAAATTACGTCATAATATTTTTGTTCGCTTCATATTTATTTACATGTAATGATCTGAACCATAGTATTTTGCTAAAAGTCAAAGATTGTAGCTCAAAGAAAGAAATTTGACGCCAAGGTGAGAAGTTAATTCCCAAAGAATATCTTATTGTTTCGTCGTTTTACTGCAAGCACGACCATGTGCGTCGGAAGGATTTTCCCAGGGGGTGGGGGTAAATAGTGGATTTTTCCAAGGGTGGCCAAAAGGATTCCTCCAAGGGGAAGCCCAAAAGTAGTGAAATTACATTTTTCCCTCTCGAAGCAAAGAAAACAACCTTTTTTTTGCTGAAACTTTCACAGGAAAATGTCAAATTTCATAATTCAAGGGGCCAAGGGTATCCTCTGCCTAAGGTTGTCAGACGTCCTTGAGCGCCAAGGACTTCCCTTGAATTTGCTGTCAAAACTGGTTATGTCCTTGATCCTTGAAAAATGTTTTGTTGTCCTTGAGTATATTTCGATGTTCATGAAAGTACTTGAACAGTTGTGAAATTGTTCTTTATTGAACTATTGATTACATTAAACCAGGGTCGGATTTACCAATAGGCTATGTAGGCTTAAGCCTAGTGCCACAAGATCCAAGTGAGCCTCCAGCAAAGTGTGGTATGCATAGAGCCAATTGCCGGGAAATGATCAGTTTGATAAATATTCGTCAAAATTTTATGTCTGAATCCAGCGGTGGGGAACCTATTTACTATCACGGGCCGCATGAATTGTGCATTATCGCTGGCGGGCCGAAAAATAAATTGATTTTATCTTAAAATTCTACCTTTATCTAACTATGAGGAAGAGTGGCTTCTCTTGACTTACTGTTTAAGTATCTGCTCATCATAGATCTTCGTTTTGACACGATGTTGCACTCTAACTTGGGCAACGAAAATTCTGTTGCGGGCCATATCAAACGTTCACGCGGGCAGCAGATTCCCACCCCCGTCTTAATCATTTATGAAATTAGTTTTTTTTCACCTGTTCGGATTCCGTGTTGATAACGCCAGGGTCTTCCAATGAGTTTCCAGGAAACTTAACATGACCGTTGGTCAAGCCGCATGCCGACTATTGTGTCGATATACTCAAAAGCACCTTGGCTGCGTCCTTTGCTGAATCAACCGATTGTTATCGTACAGTGTTTGAAATGCACCTGACCAAATCTTAAGCTTGTACTGCAGATAAGATCTACGTGTAGGGCTAGCAGCATTATCCTACAATAAAAACAAGCCGTAGTTATTCGATTGTTAGCCGCCCTTGATTGTAAGCCGTACGAAATGGTGTGAAAAACTCAATGTAAGCCGCACTTGAACATAGGTACCTAAACCTCTGAGAAACTTTCGCGTACCAGCACGTATCGGCAACCCTCGTAATGATGCTTCACCACTACAACTGCCTTCTGTTCATAATAATCCCTCCTGTGACGGATGTGCACGTTTTGCTGAAGAGTATAAAATGTGAAAAGAGAGTTTGGTCGAAAAAAACGTAGCCAAGGAAAGACTGAGTGTCATCTATACCTTTCCGATTTTAAGCCGCATGAAATGACGAAAAAAGTTTATAAACCGCGGCTTACAATCGAATAAATACGGTAATTGCTTCTTCTGAGCAATACTGCAGTTTTGTTAGCGTTTCTATTACGTAAAGCTCGTTTGGTATTTTTGGATGTGATTTTTTCCACTTTAATTTTCTTTAATACAGTCATTCATAAATCAGATTGCTATTGAATATTTGCGCAAGTTTGTACTGCTCCCGTTCTAAGCAAACCAGAGAAGATCTTAATCAGTTTGAATAGCAAGCAAAAGTCAGTTTGCCAACTGGCAAACCACAGACCTCACCTCAAAGATAAAAAGAAAAGGGTAACAGCAAGAAAATGACAAAAGCGCGTTTGAGTCTGATGCCTGAGATTAGTGGTTCTTAGTTTATACAACCACACGGAGCCTCATTTCTTAGCTTGATGGTTACTACAGTAACTGCTCAGGAGAAAGGTCTTTTTCAAGATTCAAAAGAATTGAAAATGGATTAATGGGTCGCAATGTTCCAGGAGAGGTTGCTGCACTAAGCATTCGGTGCATTAAAAGTGACAAACTTAGGCAAACAAATTTTAATGAATTCCGAGATGATTTTGTTATGAAGAAGGCCAGGACAAAACCTTTTTTAATTGTTTGCTGTGCTCTACTTAGTCTTCCTTGATTCGATGATTGTAGCGCTTTGTACATATTTCAATATTGACAGCATAAGGGAAGTTTGAAACACTCACGTTGCCGCGGGGAGCATTGGGCTCAGCCCTCCAACTTGAAATATGAAACACTGTAATCAGTGGAGATTTTATCAAATTTTCAGAATGTCAAGTCCCGTTGCGCAAATGTAAAGCCTCCTAGTAAAGACTTTCTGGCAACGGTTCTGGTTTAAATCTCACATCCTTTCGCGCGACGGTCTCGTTACGCCTTGTTTTCGATTCCTAGCAGTTTGAAAAAGTAACAAACACGCGAATCGTGAACCTACCAGCTGCAACCATTTCTGTGCGTTTAACTTGACGTGTTTTTCTCGTGTGTGTGAGATTTTTACAGCCCTGGTAAGCGAGTCGCAACGTGGTCCTCACGTTGTGCTTGAACGTCTTTATGCCATTACACATATGTGCAGGGTGTTTGGTTTTTTTTGAGCACAGATAAGAAAAAACAGATGTAAAACTTATGAAAACGTAGATCATGTGTTGTGTCACATATTTGACCGTGACGTTTTCGGTTGGTTTGCCTGCAAAAATTAATAAACCTGTTCCTTGCCAGCCAAGCAAGATTTCAACAATTACGTATCATTGAACGCTTTTGCGTCGAAGGCAGCAACAAGCGCAGTGATCGTGGGCGCGCCAGTAATGATTTATAATTTTTATTGACCGTACTTTTAGAGCAGGGGTCAGCAACTTTTCCCTAGTCGCGGTCCAAAAACAAGCTCTGCAAAGTCTGACAGGCCGTACTAATTTTCCACCAACAATTCCGTTTCCTTTGCTGTTCAAGATGTTGTTACAACTACGGAATTTGAATCATATTAACTACTGATTTTCACAGTTCATAACGAAAGCATAAAATACGACATAGAGTACATTGATAGGACAGTGTGGGTTTCTCATAAGTAATTCCTCATAAGTGCGCAATACAAGGTGTTGTGAGGAGAGCAGATTCATAAAATATGATACCACTAGGCGGGCGATACAATTACTACAATTTGTAAAGGGGCTGCGAGCCGGATGATTTTGGTTGGCGGGCCGTAGGTTGCCGACCCCTGTTAGAGCGTCCACGCCGTCATTTTCGGCTACGCTCAAACTGAATAACGCTTTTCCACTTCCACGTAACCGTCGGAGAGGGGCTTCATAAGTGGATTAGCCAAAGCCTTGCATCAGCTAAATCCGGCCCTGCATTAAACATTCAAGAATCAAGATTAAACAGAGTAATTAAACAGGATAACGTGTACATTTGTTCCATTTTAAACAATTGTGTAGTAAAAAGTACCCACTGATATTCAGAAATGTTTGTTTGAAAAAATGTGCTGCGCCACTATAGTTAAATATTATTCAAAGTAGGCATGCAGTAGAATTTAAATAATCACAAAACAGCAAAATATCCTTCAAAAAATTTCGAGTGATCTGCCAACCTTACCCTGCCCCCCTTTCCGACGCCCATGAGCACAACTTGCAAGACTCGGAATGTGCGACGGAGATGGAAGTTAAAGTTAACTAGCTAGCTGCTTCACCGGAACGCTTAATAACAAGATTGCCAGATGCTTGACAAAGAATATAGCACGTGTTTGTCCAGTTTTAGGCAAGTTTTTTGAAATATTGATTTTCGATACTTAATATTTTTGCAATTCATATTCATTCCATTTTTTTCAATTTGTAACGTTTGACAGTGAGCTGAAGTTCCATTGTAAAGCACAATACCAGTAACTGTATGCTTCGCGGAAATTGGAAGGTCATCAGAATATTTTACAACGATTAATGCTGAGCTGTGTTTTCTCTCTAAAGTTTGGATATTCATTTAATAAATTATCCAAAACGGATTGTTTTGTCAATACTGACAATTGGTATTTCAAAAAATGGCAAAATTTCTGTATGAAAAAATGTTGCCAAAAATGTTGGCAATTTGTTAGGAAGTGATGTTTGGCAATATTTGACAAATTTGGCACAATCTGGCAACCCTTCTTAACACGTCTTGGCTTTTAGGTTTGTTGTAGCACATCAAACGCAGACACACGCTCTTGCGCGTTCGCACACATCTATGCACAGCTAGAACTAAATACCTCCCTGCAACGCTTGATAAGAAATAGGTTGAGAGCACAACGCATTTGTCAGCATTGCAAAGTAAGAATGACTAAAACTAAACGACAGATCAACGTGTCTCTGTGGGTTCCACCGGCATAAACGTTGAGGTGAGGGAAGAATATTCGGTAACAGGTGAGCATTCTTGTGCCACCTCGAAAAAAGTGGCTGCCTTGCTTTTTAACGAGTAAAGAATCTCAGGCAGTCAGAATGCTGCTGAAAATGATTGCCACGATTATGTTTCAGCTCTTTGTATATCAGGAAAACGCTGAATCCATTGAACGACAGAGCATAGCTTTGAGAAAAGGACGTTTGTTCATTGAGGAACTGTAAAACTTTTAGCTGATGTTGTGCGCATTGATTGAAAATATATGTTTGATTATAAACGAATAATTATATTCGTGAGTCCTTTTCAATGTTTTATCGCAAAAACCCAACTATAGCTTTTCGTTGATGGCTCTGGTGCCATCGTTCTTCTTCCTCTTGATTGCAAGGGTGTTCATTTGAATTTATCTAAGAAGCGCAGCGCTGTTTTTTCTTATGCTGTCGCATAGCGGCTGTCCACATCCAACAACGTAGAAAAAGTTGCTGCTAGAATTCCTAAAATTGGGTTAGTTTCGACAGTGTCTAAGTTTTTCATTTTTTATGCATTATACCGCAGATCATGTAAACTTGAATGTAAATACTCTGTGAAAGCTGTATTGGCGATATACTGTAACGTTTACACTTTTACAGAATTGACCACTCAATTATTGCTCCCAAGGCGTTTCGCGTCGGCGCCACTGAGACTGTGATTCTAAATCTTCATGGCTACAGCCGCGCAACTGTTTCAGCTTACCTTCAGGTGAGATGGTAGAGGTCGCACTTCCTACAGTAAATGTTTACGTGCTTGATAACGAACTCATGATTGTTGCGTAGCATTTGCCACCAAGTTTAACATGTTTAACGCAACATCATGAGTAACAAAACGAACAGTATTTTTTGAACTCACGATTGTTACAGGATTTACCAAAACGTCAAAATTTCTTCAGCCAGACTGACGGCCTGGTACTTGACGACGCTGCTTGTGACCAACCAATTTCGCTGCTTTTCACGGTGAGTTAAGTATATTCAACAGGTATTAGAGTCGTGTGCGGGTTGAAAATTTTTGTCCGCTCCCGCCCCGCACCCGCAGGAATTTGAGAAATCTTGCGGCACCCGCAGACTTCTAACTCGCGCCCGTACCACACTATTTCCGTCCCAAACCTGCACCTGTCACTGTGTGTCTGAAAACCACTGAAAACTCGTTGAATGTGTTTCATCGCTGGTGGCAATTTATTCGGTGGTTCATTTGAAAGCTTACGGAATGTTTTGATAAACACTAAAGGGAATAAGGTAGAAACTAGTGAAACTTCAAGTTTATTATTGTTTCATGTGACTCAGCTATGAAACAGAAACAATACTGAGAGCCGTCGCGCAACAAGGAAAGCAATTGCTAGTGGAAATCAGGATAAATGAAAACACAGTGGCAAAACAACTGATTGATGTAAACCAGGGTTGTCAAACTCGTTTCAGTTCCAGGGCCACTTCAGGCATATTTAATCTGAAGCGGGCCGGACCAGTGAACTCATTGCATAACATCCTGTTATAAGTAATGCCAACTTCCAACTGTTTTTATAACTTTAATGCAAAAATTTCGAGCTTATCTGAAAATGATTATTAGCACATTTAAGGAGCAACCTTTCCAAACTCTGCAACAGCATGACGTTTCTTGAGAAAAGTCTGTTCAATTTTACGATATATCAACAAGATTTATCACTAATGACTTTGAAACCAACCGAAACGAAAACACAACAACTAAAAAATCAACCGAAGCAAAATATTTCGGTAAAACCGAACCGGCTTCTGTCAAATTTCCGTTTCGAACACCTCTGCTTGTCTGCAACTATGTGCAGTAATCCTGACCATCCGGAACTGGCACCACATTGTGCAAACTAGTGGAAACTTGAATTTTTCTTCTACTCTGGAAATGCATGTTTTTAGGCAAAGCATACAGCTTGTGATAATGTACAAACAGTATGGTTCCGTCCAGGGATATCTAGAAACTCCTAGATATCCCTGGAGTTTCTAGATATCCTTGGTTCAATCAAACGTTTGTAATGAAACTGCTGACTAACATTGCATTCACTCACTGTTCAAGCGTTCATTGTCTTGAAATACATCCTTAGTAAACACCCACTGCTGCAGAACTATATTTCAGGGCGCAAAGAAGCAGTTCACATTAAATTTGTTAGCGATTTAGGCCTACGCCTGAAACGTGGTACCTTTTAGCTTTCACTAGTGTATCGATATCAGGTGTCAAATCCTGTGTAGAAGCCACTTTCAGGATGTCATTTAAGTGAGCGTTGAGCGCAGTTTTGTTTCATCGATGTTCACTACAGAAAATACTTGTTCACAAAGGTATGTCGTCCGAAACATGCTCAAAACTTTTGTAGCAAGGGATGTCACTTTGGGGTAGCCTGCATAGGCATAGCCAGGGGCAAAGGGGCCATGCCCCTCAAATTTTTAGAACGCAGTCATTTTGTGCATAGAGAGGCGTTTTTCCAAACAAAATAGTGTTATTCACCTAAAATCAAACGTTTTGCCACGCCCCCAATTTTTGAGCTGGCTACGCCATTGGTAGCTTGGAAAAAGATACTGATAGAATGTGCCCAAGCTCGCCAAGACAAACTTGGTCCTAAAGTTGAATCACACTGCAAGTCAATTGTTCCAAGTTGCAAGTCCACAGGCAGATCAGAGGCGTTTAATGTGAATGGCGAGAAAAAGACTTGGAAGTCCGTCTCAAGTTGGTCAAAAATCTGAAACCGCTGCTTGAACTCCCGCAACAACTCTGTTATCGTATATTTGTATTGATTCAAGTCAATGTTTAGTCCCGTGGTACGCATAGTTTTTAGACAAAGGAAATGAACAGTGTCATCACCGGAAAGTTGTGTCTTCCACAAGGACAACTTAACTTAAATGCAACCTATGGTGTCGTAATACTGAGTGAAAAGTCTTTTGCAGCCTTGCAACATTTTGTTCAGATTATTCAAGTGCTGCGAAATATCCACCTTAAAGGCAAGGTTTTGCATCTATTGTGAGATGAAAATCTAACACTGGCTTCCATTTTTTTTCATGAAGTTTTCAATTTCCTCACGTAAATAAAAAAAAACGCTTTAGCACGTCACCTCGGCTTAGCCATCTTAAACTTTACGTAGCAAATTCCAATTAGAGTTGTACCTAGAACTCCGAAGGTTTCGAAATCGACATCGCTGGAGCTCAAGGTATGTTTTTTACCGGAGTTCTAGTGTTAAACTTTATCAACAGTAGTTGAACTTTTGCATGTTCATATCTGTTTGAAAGATCAAACCGGTGTGAACATGCGCAAGGAAATATGCAGAAAACGGGAAATTTTCACGTGAAAAAAACAGAGAAAAACAATAAAATATAAGCAATTACGTTAAGGTTGCAAGTAATTGAAATCTATAGTCACCAGTTATTATAGGATAACTGGATAGACTTCTAAAGCAAACAAAGAAGTTTTTATTTCACAAAATCATCCCGCGGGCGGATTCAACCACGCAAAGGGCCGGATTTGGCCCGCGGGCCGTATGTTTGACACCCCTGGTCTACCAGAAAGAGGTATAATTGGGCGAATGTGAAAATTTACAAATGCTTGAACATTATTTTGTTTCTGGATAAAATGCATTATTTTAGTTTATCTTGGCGTCTTAACTATAAGAATCCAAACTAGCTATATACTCCAAGTAAGATATGAACCACATTTAGGCCTATCTGATCAGGCTCATTGTTCTGAAGCGTCCCGGTTTTCAATCACAAAAATATGATATGCCTATTGATACATGAGTTTCATTTTAACCAATCTAAAGTCGAGCAAAACGTTTTACAAGATTTTGCTAGTTTTTACTAAAATTTAACGTCAAACTGAGTCAATAACACGTTTTTAAGTACTGCCGAAAGCTAAGCACACAACGTTCCAGGCATGAATCTTAGTAGGTCTACGCCACTACTGATCGTGTTGACTTGAGGGACATTCGAAATGCAAAATTGGCGTTAGCTGTACGCTCAGCAATGTAGTAAAGGTTTCGTGTAAGCTTCCTTTGTTATTTCCTAGAGGATAACGGAATGACGTACTTCATACTATGTAATATTGATCACTCAACATTATCACGATTGCACAAACCTTAAAGTTATCAGTTTTTAAATCATTTTTTTGTTCCGATTCTCATTTATTGACATTATGCGAACGTCACCCCTAAGCGCGTGATAAAAGAGTCTTTCAGCCATTACCCAAGATTCATGGCTATAGATGAGAATCGGAACAAAAAATGATTTAAAAACTGATAGCTTTGCGGTGTTTCAAATTTCCCGTTTTGTTACCACAGATCGATAAAGCTCACAAAAAACTGCGTTTGCTTTACCAATCCGTGTATCAATCTACTTGTTGCTCCTTCTGTCACTTGTGAATGCCACCCCAAGATACTTGAAGTTCTCAACCTGCTGCAGCACAGGTGTGGGACCAAACAATTTTGGGGGCATACAAAGGATATATTGCCCAAATTAACCCGAAAAGTTTCTGTAACAAACTCTCCAAATTTTCTATAGCTATTGGTACATTACTGTATATTTTCCTCTACCATTTTTCCATAGATTTGAAAATAGAAAATTTGGTACTTGAAATTTGGTTCTTAATAAACCATCTGAAAAAAGGTACGCTAGGTTGTGCAAGAACATGGTCAGAGGCCAGCTGGATCCAGAGGCTGATCCAGAGGGGGGCGATTGGGGCGATTGCCCCCCCTAAAACCTACAAAAGTAACTTTTTCACCATGATGTTTTACAATTCGGAAAACAGCATTTGCGATATAAGGCCAGTTTGTCGTCCATTGTTTTGTCACAGCAAGGTTGTGAAGTATACTTCATCTGCCTTACAGTAGTGAACCCGTAAGAAGACTTGACTGCCAAATATTACTGAAATCGCCCCCCCCCTAAACTTAGTGGCTGGATCCGCCCCTGGCTGGAGCAGTAGTCTTGAGCGCCTGCCTCACACTTCTGAAGTTTTGCGTTCCATTCGCATTCCAGCTGTTCCTGTCAGTAAGGAAGCTCACACCTAGCTGAGGTAGGCCTGATGCTGCTTCCTTGTCTGAAGACGTATATGTGATATATGCGGCATGTATCATATGATAATATTTATATTATGACTATGCCGCGAGCCTCAAAACATTGTCTGTTCAACTGCACATATATGCAACAAACAGTATGGCAAAATGTGTTCATCCAAACACTGTGGTTAAAATTGAAAGCCAAAGCTTTTCTGTACTTGTCTGGCATGGACTCTACTACTATGAAGTAGGTGGCCTGCAGCATACTCGATTACTTCAATGTACAATTAATAAAGCGCATAAAGGAAATGCCTTCTTTCGCCCAAACATTCATGTGGGTCAGTTACCAGTCAACGCTCACAAACAAAAACTCGAAGTTACTAGAAACAGATTGTTGATTTTATATATATTTAATGTGTTTTCTATAACATATACTTTTTTTTTATACACTCAGAAACAAAGGAGCATAATTTCATTCATATTGATCAAAACTTCTTTGCCCAAATTTTTTGAGATATTGCCTCAATTTTTGACAAAATTTTCGGTGGCGCGCTTGCACCCCCTGCGCCCTCACCACCTACACTACAGTGCTGCAGTGTATTGCTGCTTACTTGCAGCGCGCACTGACTTGACTGAGTTTCTGCAGAGATGTAACACCTCGTTCGTTTTTGTGCTAATTTTCATTCCCACTTCGTCGCATGCAGCTGAAAGCCTGTCAAGTTCATGTTGAAGACTCTGTTAATAGGATGCAAGCAGCACGAAATCGTCCGGAAAAGGCAAACGGTTGGTCCTGCCGATTCCAACAGTGGCACCCTCGTCGACTCGTCTGTTGACGTTAACCGAATTAATATAAATTGTAACTATTATCAGCTAACAGGGAACTTGTTTACAACACTCGGTGTTCTCTATTGATGCGAACATTGATTAATTTTGTCGATATTGCTTGTTTCAAATTTAACATTGCTTGCAATGTGAAAAAGTGCACTTAAAATCCCTTTAAGGTCCGCAGAAGTCACGATTGTGCCAGCCACATATTTGACTATAACTCGCCACCCTCTAGAGCTCGAGAGCTATTCAAACCCTGTAAAGATGCGGAAAGTCTTGTAGTTTCGATTAAATAAATTATATTGGAAAGTTTTGGATTTCAGGTTTTTTATGACGCCACTCACAGAAAAAGTTTTGCTGGAAACTAGGTTATACTACGAGTCTTTAGAGCCCTTGATCTACTTTCTAGCGTTTCTAGTGCCAAAAGAACAACAAATTTGTTGTTTTTTGGCCATACTTTTGGCACCCAATAAAATTTTGAGCCACGAAATCGGCTTGTTGGGTGGCCTCCCAGGGAAAGATCCAAAAATGATCCAAAAACCGCAAAACTTAACCCAATTATGCCATCGACAAAAAACAGACATCCTAAATTTTTCAATTTTTAAAAATCGAAACTACAACACTTACCGAGACTTTAGAGGGTTTGAACAGCTCTCTAGCTCAATCGGCTGGCGAGTTATAGCATCTGCTTAAATTGGCCAAGTATACCTTTTGTGGGATTTTATTGAAAAACCAAAAATTTGTTTTTGAGCCGTGGTTTCGGCAACAGAAACGCTAGAAAGCCGATCAAAGCCTCTAAAGCAGGGATTCTCAAACTTTTTCCCATTATGTACCCCCACGCCATAGAACAATTAACCGGAACCCTCAGGTTAGCTAGCAGAGCCGTTGGTATCACATTGTTGCATCACAACAACGCAACATCAGGCAAAATCGACACGGAGTTTTCAATTGGCACGCATTTATTTTCCTCTAGCATAGGATATTAAAAAATAGCAATACATGAAAATTCAACTGCCATCCAAGTACCCCTGGAAATCTTGCCGTGAACCTCTGGGTGTTCGCTAAACCAGGTTTAAAACCACTGCTCTAAATACTCGGATTATAGCCTAGTCTCCAAAAAATAATTTGAGCCAAAAACATCTCGTTGGATTGGCGCCCAGGGGCCGGTGACCTCGGCCAAAAACCGTAAAACCTACCCTAATTATGACGTCGCCTACAAAAAACAAAAATCTAAAACCTAAAAACATTTTTAAAATCTGAACTAGAAGACTTCCCGAAACCGTAGAGAGTTTGAACAGCTCCCCAGCTCAATCGGCTGGCGAATTATCGTGTTGCAAATTTCAGCAAGGAAAGTGGCGCGCGCAGGACTTATAGGGTTATCTTGGACCCACATTTAGTTAAAAATATATATATTTTTACTAATATTTTTCAAGAGGCGGTGCTGCTATCTTTTGAAACTAATGAATCAACCAATTTAAGGCCACCGCGTCCTCGCGAGCAGGAAATCCGAGGAAAATGCTTGTCCTTGTTAAAAAAAACAATCGCATGGTGCGTCGACTATTTTACGGTACATTACAACATCCAAAGTTCCTATCCCTGATTAATTTCGTTCGTCACTGTAAAAACCACACTTGAAAATCATTTATTCCACTCCCATAGCACCCTCGCTCAGGATATAAACTTTTTATTGATTGTAACATATCTATGTGATGAATACGTTTAGTTTTGATATCATCTCCATTCTTCATATTAGTTTCCAGTACGGACTTGTAAATACTGTACAGCTTGAACTTATTCTGCTTTGAATAAAAGTAGCTACAAAGAGAACATGAAACAACACCCTAAGCGTTGATGACTCTACACCATTATTTTGTACAAAATGAGATGAGTTCCATACCTGCACCATTTAGATCTTATAATCCAAAGAGTGTGGATACTCCCAGTTAAGCACGGTCTGGGACAGTTCGGCGACAAGCCGTTTTGGCGACGGGACGTTTCGGCGATGGTGGTCGCAAATGTTTGATGCGAAAAAAACGTGTGTTTTTGAAATACTTCGAAGGTTAGTCTACAAAGGATGTTTGCTTCATAAGTGTGTTTGTTGTCATTCTGATGGCCAGTGGCCAGTGTAGTTTCCCGTCTGTCAGGATTTTGGAAGAACTTAATGCGACAGTGACCACGTGTGTAAAGAAATATGGCTTGTGACGTTTATTTTTGCTGACATGAGACGTTTGTGAGTTTACACAAAAGTTAAGCCTGGACAGCATCTGTTGCTTGATCTTTCACGCAGGTACCATTTTGATTGTATTTCCCAGATAATCTAAGAATATATCGTACTTTCTTGCCATCGGTTGCCTATCGGTGTACGAATATGCAGTAACGGCACTTCCAAATCCATGGTATGCATCATGAATCGCAATAAATACAACATAATTGGAAAGATCTGGGACAAGTGCTAGACTGACTCTTGCGCTTACACGCTTCCCAGACGACGGCAGTGCGAACTTTTGCATTTTGGTGACATTCCAAAGGAAAACACAATTCACATTTCATCGCCGAAACGTCCATCGCCGAAACGGCGGCGCCGAACTGTCCCATTCCGGTTAAGCACATCTCTGCTTTAGGTTAGGTATATCCATAAACTCGGAGAAAAGTAAGAATTTTTTTGTTTCGGTTGTGTTTGAATAGGGCTTATTAGTTCAGTCCATTTGAAATAGAATTAAGTGGGAAGCAGTATTGAAATTTTCTGATTTTTCGTGGTTTTCAATTATTTCCAATGTGTTGATGTCGTCAAACATAATTGTCGTTTTGAAATGTAATGTTGAGATTGTTAATGGTGATACTGGGCTGTCTCTATACTTGCGGCTTAACAGTGTGTTAATATTTTATTGACAAATCTAGCTTGCAGCTTTATAACCAACACTGATTGATTTCATGTTGTGTTAGATTAGATCATTGGCATACGTACTTTGCACTACGCACCATTATCCGAATAACGTTTCTAACAGCCTGAAAGTGCGATGGGGAAGTTGTCTTTCACATGGTGTTCGTTGGATTTCGTTGCTTTGCACAAACCGAAAATAACGCAATGTATTGGTTTCTTTTATATTAATCAGGTTCGAAGTGCAGACATTCTGCAATTCCGTCAACGACAGATTGTGCTTCTCACCATATCTGTCAGCAAGAGCGATTCTGATTTTACTGACACCGTTGAAGTTTACGTCAGCCCAAAAAGTGGTTACTTGTTTCTGACGACTGATCGCCCCATTTACAAGTAATGTGTTTCTTGACTTTTTGTCAAATATTTTACTCAAATTCATTTTTGAATATTTTTTCTTAATTTTTGTAGATAGCTGTGTTTGATTTTTATTGCTTTGTTCGTGAACAAAGAAAGCTTGAGTTACTATGAACGTAATCAAGGAAATTAGCGACCATCATACAATGCTAGAACTCACCGCACTGGTCTGTCTTGCTTTCTTTATTAATTGCCAAGAACTTTGCTTGACATGAATTTTGTAACCGTCATCTAACTTTAATTATGAAATAGATCAAACCAGGAGCCATGACGATTTTAATCGCATGAGACTGAGGCGCTCGTACTTCAGGTTTACTTTTGTGCCTCGACTACTCACCTCTTCAGGTGTATTTTGCAAGTCACGAGTACGGCCTTACAGATAATTTTCAAGTTTTCAACTTTCGCTTGAATTTAGGATATAGAACATGAGCTGTTTCTTAAACATCCGAGATGAAGTCTTGTTTATCATGCTTTGTTCACGAACGGGAATAAAAGTGTACTAAGGGTCAGTGCGAACTGCGAACCATTGTCTTTTGCCAAATTACTCTTCTTCGACATAGGAAGGCCTTTTCCAAAGAACCATTATAAAGGGCTATAGCTTTTTACTTTTTGCCACGGTTTTCCCTTCGATATTGCTCCTCGTTTTTGTTCAGCAACAACTAAAATCTCTAGGTTTACTGCAAACTTTTGAGGAGTCAAGGGACTGGGCTTTTCGTGCATGACTTTGTGATGATTCAGACTTGCACATGTGTATCTTTAAGTGATCGGTCTCCACAAAGTGGACGTAGTCGAATCTATCAGCAAATTTTTTTGTTAGGAAATTGATTTCCTCATAAAATATTTGCGATAGATTCGACTGCGTCGCCTTTGAGGAAACTAATTAGTTTTTGTTCAAACTAATACTTGCCTTGCTTATATTCTGTGATAACTATTGTGGAAAATGTGACGCTAATGGCATAACACGAACTGGTGAGCGCTAATGAAATTTTTCCAAACCTGATCAACTTACTGCTTTGAAACGGGGAACCGCTGATGTTTTCGTTTACATTTTTGTCAGTGAACGTAAAGCAGTTCTGTTGAAGTTGCGAATCGCCCGAAGCCTGAAAAGTTTTTTTCGGCTGAGGCGTGATTCAGTTCTTTGAAATGTGCTTCAATGCGCTTGTTCAAATTATTTATGTTGATCGCTACAGAACCTTCGGTTTTACCAATGCTTTTGCTAGTTTCTGTAGTACATCCTAAACATTTACGACCTGTTGGCTTGGCGTTTTGTGAATGAATCTTACGAACATATTCGACAAAATCTCAATACACCAAACAAGTGTTAAAGTATGAATTAACTATAACACCGAACGAAATCAACGTTTAAAGGATTAGTTCCCAGAAGCAAATCCGTTTCTAAAAATTTTAAAAAGTAGGATTGTTTTTTACTTATTAGACCAAACGACAGAGTCAAGATACGTGTGTTTGCAACTGATCAATTGATGATCCCGAGCCGGCAAAATATCCGAGTCACAGTCAAAGTAAGTTCTCGTATTCGAAGTGAAACCTATTAATGTATAGTTTCGCAAATAAGTTTACTTGCTTTTCTAGAGTTCGAGGAACGTAATGCACTGCTTGACCTTGTAAGATAATATATTAAATTGTGTTTCGACATTATCAAAACACCTAACCTAGATGTAACCTAGATGACGTAAATCCGCTGACCCTGTTCAGAAAACATTTGAAAAGGCTCAAGAAACACTTGTACGAATATTACACTTTGAAAAGCATTTCATTGTATGGCTTATCCGCGACTTACGTTCTACTTCGCCTAGGCTATAAACTGTAGATGCGTCAACATAACGGTGCAAATCGTTTGACTGATTTTCATTTAGACACCAGATGGCGTTGGAGTGGAGAGAAAAGAACGATCACTTACACCCAACAATCTTATTGAGTTTCGGATTGCAGAAAACCCAGTATTTGGAAAGTGGTTTGTGGAAGCCAAATATATTGACAACGTAAGAAAACTGATCAAACGCTGAAGCGCAGATGCGCAGTAGACGTGTGTACAGTGGTTCCGGTAGATGTATCGTCGACACAGTGGTTCCGGTAGATGTATGTATGAATTTGCAATTTCTTTGAAAGAGCGAAGTTGCAGCATGTTCGCTTTTACTCCCTTCTGAGTATCACCAGTGGTCTGTGGAAGCCCATCTTCGGTTAAGCTGTGCCATGGGCCATGCAGCCACTTTCGTGGCGAATGCTGCATTGATGGTATATAAAGCTTTCCCTTGTGTTCATCAACTGCCAAGTACAAGAATGGACTGGCCACAAATACAGTTATTCAAGTGTTCAGTATGACCCAACCAGGTATCGGACCCAACCTACCAGCTTCAACCGCTTGACCAGCCCTTTGTACCATTTATTCAGCTTTTAATTTCTTTGTAAGATCGAAATTTTTACTCAGTACAATTAGAAAAGGTATGCCTTTTTGTATATTGAAACAGAATGCTCGTATGCGATGGATGCATCTCGCTGTCAGTTTCTGGTTAGATAAGTTTTGCAAAATATTTTACGCGAAAACCTTAGGCTGAAGCACTTTGATATAAGTTTCATTGTATTTTACAAAGCATAGTTGAGCCAAGGGTTAAAACGTTTGCGCGATGTGAACCTTATAAAAAAACTACGTGTGATCCCAATGACACACCTTCTGTTGTATACACACAGCTGACGGGTGGTAGGCCTATGCGGTTAGGCCTAAAAGGAAGAATTGCGAAGATATTCAATGAGGTCTTCGTTGGTGGTGTTAGTGATGCTGCATGGAGGGGCCAGAACAGTACAGTGATAAACGATGTGAGTGGCAGATTGGATGCCTCCGCACACACAGTTTTCATTATCAGCCAGTCCCATTCTGTAGAGCAGGGGCTTCAACCTTTCAAGTATGTGGCCCAGTTACTAAACAGAGGGTCCATAGCCCACCGACTGTACAACGTTTCCAATGTGACAGCTTTGGCACATGCACCGAGCTGATATAAAAACAGCATTTAGTAACACAACGTGCGCTACAATCAATGCGAAGGTTGGGCGGGTTCGTTGTTAGAAAGCATAGATATTCGAGGCTCAATACATGATAATCCACAGATCAAGTCATCTTCCACATTAAGCCTGCTTCTAGATTTCATTTTTTTATGGCAACAAGAGCCCAGCCCCAGCAACTGCATATTGTTCACAATGTAGCAGGCTACATGGAAAGTTCCATGTTGCAACAATTTCTAACACATGACAAAAAAGAGCTGGTTATGAGGTTTGCAGCTCAGGAGCTACCTCAGTTTTCAATTAAAAGGTTCATCTTGCAAAACGTTCTCGATTTCAGTAATACTAGGTCGTGGCCCATCAAAAATTCTTCCATGGCCCAGACTAGTGGGTCATGGCCCACAGGCTGAGAAACCCTGCTGTAGAGGTTTGCGTTAAACCGGCCGTGTCCTGTGCGCAAGCGGTTAAGTTGGATGACACACCTCAATGCGGAAAACTCAAAGCAAAGTCAGCATTGCTTCTGAAGTGCACTATATCTTAGGTTGTTTCGGTTCTCTCTGGATTTCTTTAAGATGCAAACGGGAGTTGACCAGAAAAAGCTTCATCTATTCTTTAAATATATAATCGAAGTAAAATCGCCTGGGTTGCAAAATCCATAATCACATACACTTTCTCTAACACAACAGGCGGCTCATGCAAGTGCGCAAAACCAAGGGAACGGGGTCACGTTAAACATCATTTTCCGAAGTGCAGCAATATACGAAATTACCCCCACTTTGAAATTACCCTTTAGAAGTTTACAAGATGTGACATGTTTTTCGTTGTACCAGATAGAGCCCATAGGTGATGCGTGTCAGCGCTTCTGAAGCAGTTGGGTGTGGCTCACGTACGTGACCCACGCTGAAATGTTACTGTACAAATAGCTTAAGCTTTTATCAACGTGTGTTGTGTGTTATCGAATAGCATTTTAAGATTTAGCAGCAGGTTATTAATTTATTACGTTCTCTGTACGATGTGGGAACGAGTTGTTTTTACGGTTTGAACGCAACATTTATTTATTGTTTATTTTGCACGTAGCAAATTCTTTATTGTTACCTTCTAGTGAGCCTGAACATTTTTGTAGCGAAAGCTGGGCCGCGAGTTGCAAAAGGTTGAGAGTCACTGCTGCACATGAGTGCATGCAATATTTACTACTTGAAAATTTAAATTTGCAAAAAATACCAAATTTTGGCACTATATGAAACAAAAATGTGTCTCTCTACAAGTCAAAACATTTTTCCCATAGTAGTAGGGTTGCCTGATCACTTGAAATTTTTTCAAGGACATTTTGTGTTTTGTCATTATTTAAACTTTACTACATGCCTACTTTGAATACATTTTAGCAATAGTATCGTAGCACATTTTTTCAGACAAACATTTCTGAATATTAATTGGTACTTGTTACTATTGCGGGCAACCTCTTCTAGAATATTGCGACCCTTTAATTCATTTTCAATTCTTTTGAATCTTGAAAAAGACCTTTCTCCTGAGCAGTTACTGTAGTACCGATCAAGCTAAGAAATGAGGCTCCGTGTGGTTGTATAAACTAAGAACCACTAATCTCAGACATCAGACGCAAACGCGCTTTTGTCATTTTCTTGCTGTTACCCTTTTCTTTTTACCTTTGAGGTGAGGTCTGTGGTTTGCCAGTTGGCAAACTGACTTTTGCTTGCTATTCAAGCTGATTAAGATCTTCTCTGGTTTGCTTAGAACGGGAGCAGTACAAACTTGGCAAATATACTCAATAGCAATCTGATTTATGAATGACTTTATTAAAGAAAATTAAAGTGGAAAAAGTCACATCTAAAAATACCAAACGAGCTTTACGTAATAGAAACGCTAACAAAACTACAGTATTGTTCAGAAGAAGCGACTACCGTATTTATTCGATTGTAAGCCGCGACTTATACATTTTTTCGTCATTTCATGCGGCTTAAAATCAAGGGCGTCTTACAATATAAGGGCGGCTTGCATTCATTTGCCTAATCGAAAAGCATAGATCACGCTCAGTCTTTCCTTGGCTACGTTTTTTCGATCAAACTCTCTTTTCACATTTTATACTCTTCAGCAGCCGTCACAGGAGGGATCATTATGAACAGAAGGCAGTTGCAGTGGTGAAGCATCATTACGAGGGTTGTCAATTAAATGCGAAACGTGCTGGCAAACGAAAGTTTCTCAGAGGTTTAGGTAACCTATGTTCAAGTGCGGTTTACATTAAGTTTTTAACACCATTTCGTGAAGCTTACGATCAAGGGCGGCTAACAATGGAATAAATGCGGTAGTGTATCCTCGATTCTCCGGCCCCTCGATTAACCGGCCGGGTTGAACAGGGTGGTACATTCAATTATTTAGTCTAAAATCTACACGTTTTACAGTGGAAAAAAACTAGAAAGCCAACAAACAATGTTTAGCATATAAATTGTTTTGTGGCTAAGCTAGTTCTCATACTAGTTTCGTTTCTTCGTTTCTTTTTTCTTTAGGTTGTTTTAAGTGTGGTGTAGGTGGTGGACGGTGGGCACCCTACGATAGATACTTTTCTTATCCGGCCAAATGCTTATCCGGCCAAGATTTTGGAAAAAGGTTTCCCAACATGGCCGGATAATCGAGGATGCACTGTATGTTTTTATTGTTGGATAATGCTGCTAGTCCTACACATAGATCTTATCTGCAGTACAACCTTAAGGTTTGGTCAGGTGCATTCCAAACACAGTACGATATCAATCGGTGCGATTCAGCAAAGAACAAACACAGGACGCCGCCAAGGTGTTTTGAGTATATCCACACCCTGTAGTCAGCATATGGC